>ERZ773100.1-NODE-1-length-261950-cov-7.054331_pt1 | contig 261950 bp, 264 predicted proteins | sample MGYA00511119_ERZ773100 | MGnify/ENA primary metagenome ERZ773100 (study PRJEB29015, sample SAMEA2738000) | human oral metagenome | biome: human oral; feature: human-associated habitat; material: dental | place: China | collected 2111 ...
ACAGCAAGGGGATTGGAAGCCTGATTGGAGTAATACAAATCAACCTAAATATTATATTGAAATAGACCATTTAAGTAAAAAAACAAAATATGATTACTATTGGAAGCGCAATCAACTTTCTAAACTACCTTACTTCAAATCAGAAGAAATAGCCCAAGCTTGCATAGATGAGTTTGGAGATGAAATTTTGGAGGTGTTTTGTTAGATGAAGTTTGAGAATTTAGAAAAGGTTTATAATTTAGAAGCAAGGATTAATACAATAAATAGATTTATCGACGCACAAAACAAAGGACAAAAACATTTATTTATCGAAAATGGAGTTTTTGGCATTTACATAGATAACAAATATGAACATGAAATAATAAAAGCACTAGAAAAGATTAAAAGTAATTTGGTAGAGCAACTAAAAGAGTTAGGAGTAGAAGTATGATTATTGATTATGAAAAGGTAGGAAAAAATGAATAGAGAATATACGGTGGATAACGCAAAATTTTTTTTAAAGAACTACAAAAACTTACAAATGGAGTGTAACGACTTCTTGTTAAATGCTTATCAACCTGCGGATAAGAACGAGGTTAGTACTCAAAAGACAGGGAGAGAAAATGAGAGGAACATTATTAAGAAATTAGATAATAAAATCTACCAGGAAAATAAACGTGTTTTGAAATGCATTGAGCAATTTCTAAAATCTTTAGATCCCGAGAGTTACAGATTGATTTATGCTAAATACTTTAATCGAATGAGAATTTATGATATTGCCAACAAATATCATATGGATATATCCACGGTTAAAAGGAAATTAAGGAAGTCTATTGACAGTTTAGTAAAAATTTTAAATAATTTCTAAAATGTTGAGCCCAATGAGCCTTTTTTATGTGTTAAAATGATAGTGTGGGAATTTTAGGTAAGGAAAATTTTTCATAGATTTCTTTTAATATTTTTTATTTTTAAATATACGAACACAAGCAGTAAAATAGTTAATACCTTACCTAAATTCCAAATAATAACCTAACATATTTTTAAAGACAGTCGTGAGATTGTCTTTTTATTTTGTCAAGAAAGGTGGTGGAAAGTTGGCAAAATTAACGACAAAACAACAGAAATTTGCTGATGAGTACATCATTAATGGGAATGCTACTCAAGCAGCTATTGAAGCTGGATATAGCAAAAAAACAGCCAATAGAATAGGTTCAGAAAACTTGTCAAAACTTGACATTAAAAAATACATAGACGAACGACTCAAGGAGATAGAATCAGAAAAAACAGCAACACAACAAGAAGTGCTTGAATATTTAACCTCGGTAATGAGAGGAGAACAACGAGAACAAACGCTAATCGGACGTGGTCAGGGATTTCAAGAGATCACTAATATTTCAGTTAGCGCAAAAGACAGAATTAAAGCTGCAGATATCCTAAATAAAATTCATCAGGCTAGAGAGAGTGATCAGACGAATACGACAGATTCTAGTATTACTATCCACTTTAACGGAGTAACAAGAAATGAAAGTTGATGTAAGTGTAAACCAGCATTTTATAGATTACATTCAAGACTGGGAACATTACTATTATATTGTTGTTGGAGGATATGGAAGTAGCAAGTCTTACAATACAGCTATTAAGATAGTAACAAAAGCGATACAAGAGCCTAAAAGAAAGATATTAGTAGTAAGGCAAGTTTACGAAACAATAAGATACAGTTGTTTTGATTTACTTGTTGAGGTTTGCGAAAGTCTAGGCTTACGAAAAGGCAAGCACTACACAACGAGATTATCTCCATTAAATATTAAGTTTGCTAATGGTAGCGAAATAATCTTTAAAGGCTGTGACAATTCAGAAAAGTTAAAGTCTATAAATGCCGTTTCAATAATTTGGGTTGAGGAATGCTCGGAAGTCAACTATGGCAGCATAAAAGAATTAATAGGGCGTTTAAGACACCCTAAACATTCTAACCATATCATTTACACTAGTAATCCCGTAAGTAAGTCTAACTGGATATACAAACATTTCTTTATTGACAAAGACCCGCAAACATTAAATCCTGTAATTAAACTGAATGATGTAGAGTTGTACGAGAAGCGAACAATTAAGATTGGCAATAAGTATTATCACCATAGCGTATGCTACGACAACGCTTTTTCTCCTGCGACTTACATAGAACAGTTGGAAGCAATGAAAGACTATGACATTGACCTTTACAGAGTAGCATTATTAGGTAAGTTCGGAACGAATGGTAAAAAAGTATTTCCGCAAGCTAAAATCATGCAAGCTGAAGAAATGGCAGAGTGTATTAACAAAATTAAGACACCTAAATATTTCAACGGTTTAGACTTTGGATTTGTAACATCTTACAACGCATTAGTAAGAATGGTAGTAGACCATGACAAGAAAGAATTGTACATCTACTCAGAATACTACACGAGAGATAAGACGGACGAAGAAATTTCAAAAGATATAGAACATCTGAAGAAAGAACTTATCAAGGCGGATTGTGCAGAGCCTAAAGCTATTAGGTATTACAAGCAACAAGGTTTTAATATGAAAGCCTGTAGGAAGTTTAAAGGTAGTAGAAATACTTACACTAAAAAGGTTAAACGCTTCAGAAATATTTACATATCTAACGAGTGCCAAAACACGATAAGGGAATTAATGGACTTAACGTTTAAGGTCGATAAGGACGGAGAAATAATAGAAGATGAGTTTAATATTGACCCGCATACACTATCAGCAATATGGTACGGCTTAGATAATTACGAAGTTACAGACCTTAAGAACAATTTCAATGTAGGAGGTATGAAGTTTTAATATGGGACTATGGCAGAAAAGGAGGCTAATAATGAGTTTTTTATTCGGTAGTGATGAAACTACCCTAGATACAAACAAGATTAAATATTATATCAACGAATTTAAGAAGAGTAATAAATATAAGTGGATGCACTTAGGTCAAAAATACTATGACGTGGACCACGATTATTTAGAAATTAAGACAAATTATAAAGACCAAAACAAAGCAGATAACAGACTAATTCACGCAACCTACAAGAATATCATTGATGAAAAGGTTGCTTTTTCATTTAGTAAAGATGCTACTATCAAAGGTCAAGACACAGAGTATATCGAGCGTATTACTGAATTGTTAGGAAAAGATTTCCAAAATAAATTAGAGATGTTAGCTTACGAGGCTTCCAACAAAGGTATTGCATGGTTACATCCTTACGTTGACGAGGAAAACAACTTCAAACTAATGGTAATACCGTCAGAGCAATGTATTCCAATATGGGAAGATGCAACACATGAAAAGTTAAATTCATTTATTAGAATATATCCCGAGAAGATATGGACTTTTAACGAAATGAAAACTTTTGAACATATCGAAGCGTGGACTAATGACGGGAAGATAACACACTACAGAATGGATAGCAGCAACAGCGAAATAATGTTATTAGGTGATGTTAACTATCCGTTGAGGATTGATAACCAACCTTATTATTGGGCGAGTGGCTTACCTTTTATACCGTTTAAGAACAACTACAGGGAATTATGCGACTTGAAGTTTGTTAAGTCATTAATCGATAACTACGACTTAACACGTTCTGAAGCTGCTAACTACATTCAAGAAGTCAAGAATATAATCTATGTACTTAAAGGTTATACAGGCGACAAAGAAAACTTGATGAAGTTAAGACAGATGATTAACCAAGAACGTATTGTCACGCTAGATGCTGATGAGGGGGATTATAAGTCAAATGTTGATGCCCTAACGCCTGAAATGGATATAACAGCAATTAAAGACCATTCAGAGCAGTTAAAACGAGATATTCAAGAGTATTCACAGTCAGTTAATAAAGATATTGACAAGTTTGGTAATGCTCCTAGTGGTGTAGCTCTTAAATTCTTATTTAGTGGTTTAGAGTTAAAATCAGATAAGTTTGAGCAAGAGTTTTCTAAAGGATTTGATAAGTTACTAATGTTTGTCAATGATTTCTTAAATATTTCTGAAGACCCCGAAGTTGAAATTATTTTCTCACATGATATGGCGACAAACGAAACTGAAATTATAGAAAATTGCCTAAAATCTAAAGGCTTGATTTCAGATGAAACTATCATAGCCAATCATCCATGGGTTACTAACTACCAACAGGAAAAAGAAAAGTTAGATATTCAGAATGAAGCGGAAATTGATAATATTCAACAGAGAATAACAAGAAAGATAGATGATGAACATGACGAAGCTTAGTTATTTTGAAAAGCGTGTAGCGAACAATCAATGGCAAGTGTTTAATGAAGCTGAAGAAACGTACGCTGAAATAATAGAAGTCTACGACAGAGTAACAAAGAATATAGTTGATGAGTTGTTAGCATTAAGCGAAGAAATAGAATTAAAAGGCTTAACAAGAAGTAGAGCTTACCAACTTAAACATTTAAGACAATTAGAAGAGTACTACATAGAAGAATTAGCGAAGCTAGGACAAGTAGTGGAAAAGACTTACACAGAAACGTTAGAAAATGCTATTAACTCTACTATTATCAACACTTCAACAGAGTTAGGAATTAAACTAACAAGCGACGCTAATATCGTTAAAAAGTTGATGAAGTCGAAGTACAAAGGCGTTACATTCAGAGGACGTTTAGGAAATAACAACGCTAAATTAATCAAAGAATTGTCCGAAATATTAGAACGCGGATTAACAACTGGTAAGAGTATCACTCAAATGACTTTACAGCTTAGAAACCGTATGAACTCTAATTTAAACGACACAATGAGGTTAGTTAGAACGGAAACAATGCACCATTTAAACGATATTAAATTACAAAACTACAAAAAAAGTAAAGTAGTTAAGCAGTTAAAAGACGTTGTAACACTTGATGAAAGAACAAGTGAACAATGTGCAGATTGTGCCGGTAATATTTACGATATTGACAAAGCACCTACATTGCCTAGACACCCTAATTGTAGGTGTGTTCTAGTACCTTATTTTGATGAAGATAAAATTTAGTCCTTAGTAAGACGTTAAAAGGCTAAATACGTAAGCAAAAACGATACTTAGCAGACTCTAGCGTGGACTTGACCACGTAAAAAAATGTAAAGGAGAAAAAACAAAATGAAAAGAAAATTTCTAGTTGATTTAGGTTTAGAAGCAGATGTAATTGATAAGATTATGGCGGAGTATGGCATCTCCATTAACGCCATTCAATCTATTAGTGAAACACATGAAGATACTATCAAAGACCTACAAGAAAAGCTTGAGAAATTCAAGGGGGTTGATATAGACGACCTTAACTCACAAATAGCGAATTTAACAAAAGAAAAAGAAACTATTGTTATTAATAACGCTATTGAAACAGCATTAAGCGGAGTTAAGCACAAAGAATTATTAAAAGGTCAATTCGATTTATCAAAAATTAAATTAGATAAAGACGGAAACGTTAAAGGAATTGACGAACAATTAACAACTATCAAAGAAAATTACAAAGATTTCTTTGAACAAGGGCAAACAGGACAAGCACAGAGTGGATATATTCCAGCTAATCCTGAGCCGACAAAACAAGTCGATACTTACGACAACTTAATGAATAACGCAACAAACATGACAGCAGAACAAATCGCTGAAGCATTTAACAAAATTTAGGAGGATAACAAATGGCAGTAACAAATTTTAAACCAACACTTTGGGAAGGAGCTTTATTATCACAATTTCACAGCGTATCAATCGCTGATGCAATGGTAACAAAGCCAACAGATATCCAAGGTGAAAAAGTAATTTTTAACAAAATTAAAAAAGGAGTAATTAAAGACTACACAGGAACGGTAGCATGGGATGAAGTTGACACTGAACAAGTTGAAATGACATTCCCTAAACAAAAATACTTTGCTATTAAAGTAGATGATGTAGATAGAGTGCAACAAAAGAAAGATACTCTTAAACCTATTGCAGATGAACACGGAATGGTATTAGCGGAAACTTACGACGCTGATTTATTCGTAGCATTAACTGGAACAACAACAGCTGCGACTATTGGGTCTAAAACAGCACAAAAAGATATTCACGCTAAAAACGTATATGATTTCATTGTTGACTTAGGAACAGAATTAAGCAAGAAAAAAGTACCAAAAGCGGAACGTTTCGTAACTGTATCAGCTGAAATTTTAGGTCTATTATCTAAAGACCCACGTTTCACTAACAATCCAGTTATTTTAGCAAACGGATTCGTAGAGGGACAAAAAATCAACGGTCTACAAGTGATGACTTCTGAAGAATTACCAAAAAATCAAGTTGTAGCACATCACAAATCAGCGGTTGGTGGAGCTAAACAAATTGACAAGACTGAAGCGTTACGTTTAGAAAATTCTTTTGGTGACGGGGTACGTGGATTGATGAAATACGGCTTTAAAGTGTTAAGAGATGACGCAATCGCTATCTTACACTACAAAGTTGTAGAAACTCCACTAGTTAAATAGTTATGAAACAAGAGATTTTAGAGGAATTAGCAAAAAGGCCAGGGGTAGCGTCTGAAATAGTGGAATCTCTATACGAGGACGCTATCCAAGATATACAAGAGTTTTGTAATTTAAAAGAAGTTAATCAAAAGCACAAAAGTAGCATTAAAGATTTAATCATGTTTAGATACAACACGTTAGGAACTGAAGGAATAAAATCTGAAAGTTATCCTAGCGTGTCTTACACTTATGAAAGAGATATACCAGCACGCATTAAGACTAAATTAAGGTCATTTAGGAGGCTTAGTTATGAGCTTAATGACTAACTTTAAGGAAGCAACTTTAATGACCTTTAAAAGCGTTTCTATGCCCTCAGGAGCTACAAAAAAAACGTGGCAAGAGGAGAAAACAATTAAAATTGCAATTCATAAAGTAGACGAGTTCTACAATCCCCAAGGCTTCAAACATTCTGAAGTAACACATATTGGTTTAACGTTTGAGAGAAATATTCAAGCTAAAAAAAATCGTATAACGTTAAATAACGTACAATATGAAATTCTAAATGTTGACAACTCCCACAGACTAACTCACTTAACTTTGAAAGAATACGTCAATGGACAATAGCGAATTTGAAAGAGGAATGCGAGAAGCTACAGGCAAATTAATTGCAATACAACTCGAAAGAATGGAAAAAGCGACAAAATTTCTTGAAGGTAAGGCGACAGAGAACGCCCCATCAGATACAGGGAAATTAAGGGCAAGTATGATGAGCAGAACTCAACTAAAATCTGATGAAATATACGGAATAGTAGGAAACACCTCATCATATGCACCTTATGTTCACCAAGGTACTGGACAGTATTCAGTAACGGGAAACGGTCGAAAAACACCGTGGCGTTACAAACTTATTGACGGTAGTTGGAGAACAACAAAAGGGCAAAAGCCTCAACCATTCTTAAAAGACGCTAAAGAAAAGAATTTAGGTTCAATAATGCGAATGTTAGGAGGTAAGTAACATGATTTCACATATAGTCAAGAAAATGCTTGATGAAGTTACAGGACTTACTTTTCAACCTATTCACAGTGATAAAGCGTGGTATAGTTTAACACCTATACAACGTGATTACATCAATATTGATACGTTGGAAGTTAGGATTGTAACAGATGACTTTGATGAATTAGAAAATTACAGAACGAAAGTAGAAAGTTTAATCAACAAACAACATGAGAGTAACCACTTAAAAGACGGTTACTCTTTACGATTTTCTGTGAGTGGTGGAGGTATATTGCCGTTACAAGACTTTGAATTGTACGACAGCACTCAATACTTACAGATTACATGGTTCAAGAAAGAGAGGTAAATAAATGGCAAAGAAAATTGATGAAATAATCTTAGGTGCTGGGGAACTTTATTTAGTAACAGCAACTGATGGGGAAATTCCAGCAGATAACGTGATAGAAACAGATGATAATAATGTAGGTCACTGTTCGGGTGGTGCTAGTTTGGAGTATAAACCTGATACATATGACGTTAAGAACCAATACAATAGAACGGTTAAACGTTTCATTAAAGGTGAAGAAATTAGCTTCAAAACTGGTGTGTTAACGTGGGATTTAGGACTATTGACTAAATTATCTACAGCAAAACTTACAGAGGATACGCCGAAGAAAACTAAAATATTAACATTTGGAGCAGGCGGAGCGTTAGCGACTAACATTGTACGTTTTGTACATACAAAAGAAAATGGTAAGAAAATTCGTGTAACGCTTATCGGACAAGCTGGGAATGGATTTTCTATTGAGTTTAACGCTGAAAAAGAAACAACTATTGACGCTGAATTTACAGCAGTTGAGAAGAAAAAAGGCTTCTTAGCTGAAATTAGAGATGAACAAGAATAATAAAAGAATAATAAAAGAAAGAGGAGTGTAACAAATGTTGAATGATATCCTAAATAGAAGAATAGAGGTCGATTGGAAAAACGGCAAAAAATTACAAATTAAAGAACTTACTTTCAAAGATTGGAAAGAAATGATAGAAATTGAAAAAATCGAAGATCCCGTGAAAGAGGTAGAGGAGAGAGTTAAATTTGTTGCAAAATGCCTCGACCGAAATTTAGAAGGTATAAGAATCAAGGTCAAAGACTTAGAGGACGTTAACGTGTCATATATTAACGCTATATGGACGCTATTATTAATTCAAATGAACTCAATCGCTAACGACCCAAACTAAAAATCCCGCTACCCGATGACCCTGTGGTAAGGGAAGCGATATTTGAAAAATATTTCGCAACGGAAGAGTGGGAACAAGACCTTGATAAGAGAACTGCGGAACTTAAAAGAATGTCAGATTATTGTGGTTTAAATTTCCTAGAAATAGAAGATTTACCATTGTACACTTATTTGCAAATTAGGCGTGATAGCTGGTTGGACAGCATGCAAAAAACAGAAGAAGCAAAAGAGGTACTAAAGAATATAATCAGATTAGGAAGAAAAGACGCAGATAAGAACTTAAAGAGGGGCTAGTTATTAGTCCCTCTTATTTTTTTAGGAAAGGAGGAGAAATATGACAGTAGGTAGTATTGGTTTGCCTCCCTTATATACGGAAATGAGGGTTAAACTTGATACTTTTAAAAGCGAAATGAACAAGGCTACAGCGTTTGCGACAGCTAAAGCTAGTGAAATAACTAGACACATGCAACGAGCAAATAAAGTAGCTGATAACATGGTTAGTTTTGGAAAAAAAGCAACTTTAGGAGTTACTTTGCCGATAGCGGCTGCAAGTGCTGGAGTGTTTAAGTTTGCTAAAGACTATGAAAGTGCATTCGCTGGAGTACGTAAGACTACTGACGCTACAGAAGCAGAATACCAAAAATTAAGCAAAGGTATTCGTCAGATGTCTAAAGAAATGCCAGCTAGTGCGGTTAGTATTGCACAAGTAGCAGAAGCGGCAGGACAATTAGGAATTAAAAAAGAAGATATTCTGAAATTCTCTAAAACAATGGTTGACTTAGGAGTAGCAACTAACTTAACAGCAACTGAAGCGGCGACCTCTCTTGCACGTTTCAGTAACATCATGGGAACAAGTGCCGACAACGTTGACCGTTTAGGCTCTACTATTGTTCATTTAGGAAACAATACAGCGACAACAGAACGTGAAATTGTTGAAATGGGATTGAGATTAGCTGGGGCTGGTAAGCAAGTAGGTTTAACTGAAGCACAAGTCTTAGGATTAGCAGCCGCTATGAGTTCGGTTGGTATAGAAGCTGAAATGGGTGGTAGCGCCATGAGTAAGCTTTTAATTAAGATGAAATTAGCGACTACTCAAGGCGGAAAAGCATTAGAGGAGTTTGCAAGTGCGAGCGGAGTAAGTGCTTCTAAATTTAAACAAGCGTTTGAACAAGATGCTTCACAAGCATTATTAATGTTCTTAAAAGGTTTGAAAAATGCTTCAGCGCAAGGTAAGTCGGCTATTGAAATTCTTGATGAAATGGATATTTCTGAAGTGCGTTTGAGAGATACTATATTAAGAGCTTCAGAAGCAAGTGACAAGTTCGGTGATACGCTACAACTCGCTAATCAAGGTTGGCGTGAAAATACAGCCTTACAAAAAGAAGCACAACAAAGATACAAGACTACAGAAAGTCAGTTGCAAATAGCGAAGAACAAACTTATTGATATTGCTATCACGTTAGGTACTAACTTCTTGCCAAAAGTCAATCAAGTGCTAAATGTAGTTGGTAAATTTGCTGATACTCTAAATAATATGAGTCCAACAATGCAAAGTGTGGTCGGTTGGACGGCTCTTGCAGCTGCTTCAATAGGACCACTAACTTTCGGTGTAGGTAAAGCAATTAAGGCGTTTGTACTATTCAAAAGTGGTATAGGAGCGGTATCAACATTTGTTGGCAAAGTATTCAAAAAAGATATTTCAAGTATTGGAACTCAATCAACTAAAAGTGCAACAGAGTTTGGAAGAAGCGCTAATTTAATTGTTACAGCTAGTGATAGTATCAAATTATCGTTATCTCAAATAGGTAGCACATATCAAACACAGTCAAGCTCAATCAGTAGAAATAGTGATGTTATTATTGCAAAACTAAAAGCTATTCAAGTTGAAGCAAGAAATACAGCAACAGCACTTCGCGGCGTTCAAATGAACAATACAGGCGGAACTGTTAAGACCTCAAACAAAAAGACTAGAAAAGAGTTTGATAGCAGAGGAATTGATGTATATACGACCAAAACAAAACAATTAGGAGAAACTGCTAATAATACTGGCAAAAAAGTTAAAGGTCTAGGAGATGCAACAACTGTAGTAAGTAACACGGTTAAAGCTAATTCATCAAAAGTAGCGACAGCAACAACAACAGTAGCGAAAAGTGGTTCAAGAATGGCTAATATAATCAGCAAAGGAACAACAGCCTTGCGAACTATTGGAAGAAGTGCATTAACTGCTACACCTTTATTGTTAGATTTAGGATTAGGTTTAGGTGGAACAGCAACAGCAGTAGCAAGTATGGGCGGAAGTTTATTAGCGGGTGCAGGAGCATTAGGAAGCCTTGCCGTTGCATCAGCACCAGTTATTGCTGGAGTTGGAGCAGTAGCAGCTGTTGGATACGGCGTCTATAAAGCATTCACGCAACAAGCAGTGCCAGCAGTTGACCTCTATAAATCTAAAACGGAAACCGTCTTTAATGAAGCTACTGGCAGAATGGAGCGACACGTTACCAAGATTAGCGAAGAAACCAAGAAGGAGTACCAACATTTCTACGAAATGTCAAATAATATAAGGCAAGCTTCAGAAGGAATGTATGTAGGATTGTACAAAGACGCAAACGAAGGACACCAAGCAATACTTAAAGCTGTAGAACAGTATAAAACTGACTACATTAAAAAAGTTAATGAAACTAAAGAAGAAAGTATCAAAAAATTTAGTGAGTTATACGGAAATTCAAGCAATTTAAGTGCAGAAACGAAAGCAAAAGTAGTTAAAGATGCAGAAGAAACAGCGGAAAAAACTATTAAATCGGCTGAAACAAGGCTTACTGAAATATCAAGACTTTCTGAAGAGTTGAAAAACGCTAGCGGAACTAAAGCTGAAGAATTGAAACGTCGAATAATCCAACTAACTGAAGAACAAGACTTCGAAACAATAAAAGTTGTTGCCAAGAATAAAGCTGAACAAGAAATGTTATTTAACAATCTATACAGCAATGTTGACGGAGTAACTAAACAACACGTTTCAGACATGGTAATTAAACTTAATGAATTGAGGGATAAGTCGGTTAGTGCCGCTAAAGAAAATAAGGATAAACAATTAGAATACGCCGAAGAATGGCGAGCTAAAAAAGAAATCCTTAACGGACGTCTTACTAAAGATGAAGAGGAAACTTATAAGCAAATGAAAAAAGCAGCAGTTGAAGGATACGAAAAAGCAACTAAAGAGGCAGAGAAGTTGCGTACAGACGGAATAGACCGCTTAAGAAAAGAATACGGACATCTTGATACTTCGCTAGATTTTAACACTGGTAAAGTGAAATCATGGGCAAGACAAGTAGCCGAGAAATTAGGATTGATTAATAGTACTCCTTTAGAAAATAAATATGCAACGTACACTATTTCCGGAGCAGTAGCTGGAATGGGGGCATTAAGCCAAGTGTTAAGTTCACACTACAACGGGCTTGACTATGTGCCATATGACGGATATTATGCAAGATTGCACCGAGGAGAACGTGTATTAACCGCGGAAGAAAACAAAGAGTACATGAGCGGAGGCAAAGGCGGAGATATTAACGTAAGCATAGATAAGGTCTACAACAATACTCCAAATGACGCTAGAAAGATAGCCCAACAATTAGGGTTAGAAATTAGAAAACAACGATTAGGAGGTGGTTTAGCGTGATAACTTTTAAAAATAAAAAAAGTGATAGTTTAGGAATTGTATTTAATGAATTACCTAACATTCCTACTGGCAAAAAAAGAACTCAATTCTTTACTGTTCCAGGTCGTGACGGGAAACTGACTGTAGAAGATGACAGTTTAGAGCCGTTTCAATTAGTATTTGAGGGTCACGCAGAATGCACTAGAGATGAGTTGTTAAACTTTTTCAGTGGCAAAGGTCGATTAGTCTTTGATGAACTGCCTGACCGTTATTACAATACTTCAATCGTTGAGGGGGTAACAATAGCTTACCCCTTAGGCGATAAGAGATTAATCAAATTCTTAGTACCTATTGAATTTGAGCCTTATGCTATGGCAATGAACAATCCGTTAGTAGTAGCCGGAACTACATTAACTATCAATAACATATACGGCATCAGGGCGTTTCCTTATTTCAAAATAACAGGTAATGGCACTTTCACTATCTTAAAAAACGGGGTACAAATTTTAGAAATAAAAAACGTAAGTGGATACGTTGAAATAGATAGCGAGTTAGACGCTATATTTAAGGATAATACGTCCTTTGAACGTAATTCGGTAGGAAAAGTACCTGTCTTAGATGTAGGAGCAAATACGCTTGCTTTTAGAGGCAATATAACCAAAGTAGAAATTAGATATAATTGGAGGTATCGCTAATGGTTAACATATACGAATACAACGAAATAGATTTTAACCACAGAGGAACGCCTCTAAAGAATTTTTTAAAATGTGAAATAACAGAAGCATTAAACGGTGTATATGAATTAAATTTTGAGTACCCGCTAGAAAGCGACGATAGTCACTTATTAGAAAATGGAAAGATTTTACAAGCTGATAACTATGACGGCAAACAATTGTTTAGAATTTTGTACTTACAAAAAGACCTTGACACAATTAAAGGATACGCATTGCATATCTCTTATGATTTGTTAGGTAACTTCATAGAAGATATTTACATTCAAGGAATGAACGGAACAAGAGCATTGCAAGAAGTCCTTAATCGTTCAACTGACCCGCATAAATTCGTTGGAGTAAGTGACATTACTAAATTAAGAAACTCAAGATTAGTCCGTAAGAATACGCTAGAGGCAATAATGGGAGATAAGGATAATAGCTTGCTATCACGTTGGGGTGGTGAGTTATATCGAGATAATTTCCGCATTAATTGGCTTGAAAAAATCGGTAGTGATAAAGGTGTAACTATCAAATATGCTAAAAATCTTACTGGGATTGAGTATAAAGTTGATACTACTAATTTAGTAACACATTTCATACCAAAAGGTTTTGATGGTCTATTATTACCCGAAAAATACGTTGTATCACCTTTAGCAGAGAAATACAAACCTATTGTTAAACGTAAGCTACTTGAATTAGAAGATGTTAAAAGTAAAAAGGTAAGTCCTACACAAGAGGACGCAGTGGACCACGACCAAGCATTAGCTTTGCTTCGTGAAAAGTCTGAAAAAGCGTTTGAGTTAGGTGCAGATAAGCCTGAAATAACTTGTACGGTTGCTTTTATTGATTTATCGCAAACAGAAGAATACAAATACTATGCCGTATTAGAAAAAATCTATTTAGGTGATACTGTAGGCGTTCAATACAAAGGAATTAACATCCTAACAAGATGTGTAGGATATACTTACGACTGTTTACAAAATAGATACATTCACGTTGAATTAGGGAATACTCCTCAACAAAATCTATTAGCGAACGCTATTAATAACCAACAAGCGTTAATTACAAAAATTGAAGAAGTTGAAAGAAGCAACGTTGAAAAGGCAAAAGAAGCTATCAAAGATAGTTTAAATGACGGATTAGGAAGTAACATCAAATACTATTCAGACCGTATTTTAATAATGGATACCAACGACGAAGCAACGGCAAAAGTCGTGTGGAAATTCAATTCAAATGGTTTAAGTGTTAGTACTACTGGAGTAAATGGTAATTTCAGATTAGCAACTACCAAAGACGGTAAGTTTTTCGCTGAAATAATCACAGGTTTAAAAATTAATTCTGAAATGATTGAAACTGGTGCTATTGACTTTAAACACTTATCATCAACGGTATTTAGCAAAGTCAGAGAGGGGTTAATTACAGAAAGTAAACTATCTGAATTTTTAATCACAAACGAAGGTTTGAAACAAAAGCTAACAGAGGAAGTACAAAGACAGATAGAAGCTAAAAAGCCCGAACTAAAAGGTAAAGACGGAAAAGTTCCTGCATTCAATCAATTAATAGGAACTAGATTTCCGAGTTTAGATGTTGTAAAACCAGTTGGGACTACGCAATTAAAACTCAACAAGAAAGATTACAACACCCAGAATTCTATAGAGGTGTTGCCTAACGCTAACAATGAACTTCAAGGGTTTAATGTTAAGGTAAATATTAGAGATATAGCACCTGGAAGAAAATATATGATGAGAATACCTATATATGTATTTTCAGATAGTGGAAATAACACAGAAATTAAGTTAGGGTTCCCAAATGAAGACGGTCAATTCCATTTATGGTTTGCAATACCCTTGATAGAAGTTCCGAAAGGTGAGAATAAGTGGTTTGTTGTTGAGAAAGAAATGCCTATTGGCAGTGATACAGAAGTACAACGATTTGTAAAAAGTAATTTTGCTTTCATTTCAACCGGCAACGCACATTTCAAAATAGCTGAGCCTTACATTGCGGTTGATGATGTAAGGACGGATAAATGGCTTCCTGCTATTGAAGATATGCAAAGTTATTCCCTTACTGCTTCGGCAAGAATAGAGGGAAGTTATTTAAATGAAAACTTAATGAACTGTAAAGTTTATTTAGATGTTTACAGCAACGGAGAGATTGTTCGTGCTTCAACGAATGAAATACCTTTAAAAATTGAGATTAAAAAGCTAGTTGCTAGTGGATATACAGCGACTGGAGAAGTAACGCTTGATAGCAACGGGCTAGTACAAAATATCAATATTCCCAATGGTACTAAAGACGGTCAACCAATAGAGGTAGTCTTTGAAGTTACTTGTGGAGAAAATAAGACAGTAGCAAGTGCTAGGTTGAACAATACGATTGACAAACAGTTATTGACCGAAACAATTAGCAAGGTTAAGACTTTTGAAAGCACTATTGACAAGTTCGAGAGTAAGATTGGCGAGATTAACAATAAAAAATTCAAAATGGCTTACAATATTGAGAATATCTGTTCTGAAAGTGGGGTTGAAAAGAAAGGAAACGACCTTTATTTTAACGCTAAAACTCCACTTAAAAAAGATAAAGAATATTATATTTTAGCCGATTTAGAAGATGTCCCAGATAATCAAAATACAAGATTATACAACGCAAAAGGTAACGGAGATAATAAAGCTATAACCAACGGATTAAATGTTTGGCGAGTGTCATATACAAGCGACCAAACAAAGGTTAATATATACCCTCTAGGAGCGAATACAAAGGTTAAAAACGTTGAAATATACGAAGTTCCAGAGTTTGAAGCTGAGCGTATTGACATAATCAACTACTCGCAAGGGAATTACAACGGAAATTCTTTGTCTATCTATGCCAAAGGAAAATTAGAAATTTCAAAAATATATACATTGGAATTTGAGGTCGTTAACACTCCACCGCAAGGAAGTTTTATTTCGATGTACGAAAATACAAATACAAAAAGTTATTTCAAGAAAAAAACACTTGTGAAAGGTATCAACAAACTAACGTTCAGAAATAACACTGAGTATAACGCTTTTGGATGCACCATCAAAGAAAATCTTCAAATAAGAAATGTTAAATTCTACAAAGAGGATTTTAACGTAGGTTACAAAGATGAATACAACATCTCCGAAATGGAGAGTGCAGTTAAACAAACTAAAAGTGAAGTTGAATTATCTGTAAAAAAAGATAAAGTAATTAATTCAATTAATTTAAGTGGTGAGGGAGTTAAGATTAATGCTGATAAAGTGGATATATCCGGCACTCTTAGCGCTTATAATGGGAAGATTGGGACATTTTACATCGGAGATAACAAACATGCCAATTATGGAAAATGGATAACAGGTGTCAACCAATTTCAAATAGGAATGAGTGATGGAACTAACGGTGCGCAAGGGACAGCTTTGTGGGTTAATTGGGGCGACAAGTGGAATGTTGAAGGTAAACAGTCTTGGTATGTGATGAACAACGGAGCAATGATTGTGAACAATCGTGCAAATATTAATGCTCTATTTGTTACTGGTGACAGTTATTTTTCAAGGAGATTGAGGGCGCAAGGTGATGGTGTTGATGTAGGCGCTTCTGATGTATTCGGAACTGTTGGCGGGGCAAACTCTACTGTGATTTGGTGGGGGCAGATTGAGAGGGTCAAAAGTGCTGTTTCTGACAAGCGTTTAAAAGAGAATATTCAACCGACCAAAGTCAATGCTCTTGATACGCTTAACCAAATTGAAATGGTTGAGTTCAACTGGAAAAAAGACGGTAAGTTCGAAAAAATAGGTGCTATTGCTCAACAAGTTGAGAATGTTGATGAGAGTTTAGTAGTTCAACATTTTGAGGATAAGGACACGCCAACGGACTATTTAAGGATTAATTACTATGATACTATTCCTTACTTGATTAAGGCAGTACAGGAACTATCTGAAAAAGTTGAAAATTTAGAGGAACAGTTAAAAGAAAGGAGTAAAAAAGATGGCATTTAAAGTGTATTTTAAACGTGATTTAAACGGAGAAATGTTGGTGGTAATCAATGATAATAACGGCACTAATATTCAGCGTATACTTAAAGGGGAACACACCAACACCGAGGATGAAACGCTTGTTAAATTAGTACTTGAACAATTCTATCAAGAGACTTATCCTAACCGTGCTGAGAATGAGCGGTTTGCGAAAATGGATAAAGTTATTCATGAAGCAAATGAAACGCTTGAAACGACACGTAAAACACTAGCGCAAAGTGTTATTAAAGACTTTGAATATGAAGCGTTATTTGAGGATATAAGCCGTAAATTTGAGTTTTTAGCAACGCATTTAAACGTTGAATTACCAACATCAAATGAGGAGGAGAACAAAGATGAAAAAGACGAAAAAGAAAGTACTGGAGATACTCCAAAAGCTTAAGTTGTCTAGTTTAATTATTTCTCAAATTTTGAAAGGAGGTGACAATATGATGATAACATTTTTAGCGTTAAACGTAGTTGACGGATTAAATACACTAGATGATTTTAAAAATAAAAAATTAAGACGTTTAGTGGAAAAAGAATTGATCCGTTTGGGGTATGCCGAGTTAGTAGAAAAAGCTAACGACGAACACAAGGGGGCTTAATTGCTCCCTTTTAAAATTTAAAGAAGGTGAGGTCATTTAATGATTGATTAGTGAAGGGGTTATAGTTGCAGTCGTTACTACTATCATAGCACCCACGATAGCGTGGTTGTTGAAAAGGAGTAACAAAAATTTAGAAAAGATTGATAATAATCTAACAGAAATAAATAGTAAAATTCAAAAAACAGCAGACGGAACTTTGGCGATAACTAGATATAGACTTTTAAAAGAAATGACAAGGATTTTAGATAGAGGCACTATTGGGGTGCATGAATTAAAGGAACTTTCCTTGCTTTACGAAAGCTACAAAAATCTAGGAGGTAATTCGGTAGTAACTGAATTATTTGAGCGTTGTCAAGATTTACCGTTAAAAAAGGAGGATAATTAAATGATTAATTGGAATGTAAGATTAAGAAACAAAGGTTTTGTGTTAGCACTTGTGAGTGCGTTAATAGTAGCCGTTCAAATGGTATTTAAAATGTTTGGATTGCACTTAAATTTAAACGGATTTTCGGCAAACGTAATAGATGTAATTAACTCTATTTTCGTTGTGTTAACTATATTAGGAGTGGTTACAGACCCTACTACACATGGAATTTCTGATAGTGAACAAGCATTAACTTACGACAAACCAAAGGAGGATAAATAATATGGTAATAAACATAGAACAAGCGATTAAATGGATGAACGACAGACGAGGTGTGGTTACTTACTCAATGGCAAGTAGATTAGGACCGAACTCGTACGATTGTTCAAGTTCAGTTTATTTCGCATTGAGAAGTGCTGGGGCTAGCGACCATGGTTGGGCAGTAAACACAGAGTATATGCACGATTGGTTAACAAAAAATGGATATACTTTAATTGCTGAAAATCAAGGTTGGGATGCTCAACGTGGTGATGTTGCTATTTGGGGTAGACGAGGATACAGTAATGGCGGGTTTGGTCATGCTATGATATTCGTTGACGCTGACAATATTATTCATTGTAACTACGGCTATAATGGAATTACAATCAACAATCATGATGTGATTTGGGAAGCTAACGGATGTCCGTATGTGTACGCTTATAGATACACAGGAGAAGCTTCACAAGATGATATTTCAGATGAATTTGCACGCGAATTGGACGTTAACACAGAATTGAAAGCTTCTGATATGCCTTACTATGAAGCAGAATTATCAGAGGACTATTACGTTGAAACTTCTCCTGATGTAAATTCAGAAGATAAAGAGTTGCTAAAAGCTGGAACAAGAGTTCGAGTTTACGAAAAACGCAACGGCTGGGCAAGAATTAACTATCCAGAATCAAATCAATGGGTAGAGGATTCTTACCTTGTGAATGCAGTAGATATGTAAATTTAAAATTATAATAAAGACGCTATTACACCCCCTTTAATTAGGGGGTTATTTTTATTGACAAATTCAGAAAATTATTGTAGTATAAATAATACCCAAGTACCATTCCCCTTAGCTTATGCTAGGGGAATTTTTTATTGACAAATTTTCAAAATAATAGTATTATTTAACCATAGATAAATTATGTATTTTATTATTTGAGAGAATGTTTATTTTGAATCTAACTCATTCGAGTTCAAATAAAGATTTATCTAAAGTGCCTTATGGCTGAGCCGGTGTCGGCTCATTTACCCCTTAACTAAATTTGAGGGGTATTTTTTTATGTTCTTTTAAAACTTTTTTTAGAAAAACTATTGACACGTTATAACGTGTATGTTATAATAAAGGCACAAAGAAAAACAGAAAGAGGTATTAACAATGAGATTCGGGAAAAAAAGATATAACACTTATAGAAAACGCACTTTCACATCAACAGATAATCAACGTAGAGAATATGCAGAAAAAATGGATGAACTCTCTGAAGAGTTTTCAAAATTAGAGGGTTGGTCATTATCAAGCGCAAAAGATAGCGCTTATAAACACTTTGATAAATACCAAGTAAGACTATCAAATCATTCAGCAGAAAATGATTACCACGATCTAGAAAATGGATATTTATTAATCAACATTAAAGCAAGCAAATTAGACTTTGTTAAAATAATAAAAACTCAATTAGATGAAATTTTAAAAAAAATAAATGAACTAGATTTAGAAAAATATAGATTTATTAATGTAACAAAAAGCAATATTAATTGCTACTACAAAGGTTTTAAAACAAAGAAAGATACAATTATTCTTTAGGTGTGAGATATGAATAAACTATCAGAAGCAAAAAGAAAAGCAAACAAGAAGTGGGACGATAAGAATAAGGAGCGCAAGACTTACATAGTCAAGCGCTCTACAGCTAGAAATTTCATTAAGAATATGGATCGCGAGGATATTGCAGAATTTGAGCAGCTAATCCAGGAACGTAAGGAAAGAAAAGACTGATGGGGAAAATATTGGGAAAAAGTATCTAAATACTTATTAGTTTCTATTATTTTTCCTATATTTTCATTTAGTTTAAAAATACCCTAAAATATATTTGAAATAGTTTGATTTATGCCGTTTTTAGTTTGAATTATATTTATTACTTTATTATTTTCCGCTCACGTGCTATAATTGTTTGGTTACAGAAAAAATGGTAAAACAACTAGATAGAAGGAGAACCAAATGACAACATTTGAAGAATTAGGAGTTAGCAGCAAGATAGTAGAATCGCTAACTAACATGAACTTTGTATCTCCTACTGGTATCCAAATAGAAACAATTCCATATGTACTATCAGGAATTGATATATTAGCCCAAGCCCAAACAGGTTCAGGAAAAACAGGAGCATTTGGGATACCAATAGTAGATACAGTAAGAAAAACAGAGGAACTACAATCATTGATTTTGGCACCAACGAGAGAATTAGCTCAACAGGTAGGAGAGCAACTTCGTTTAATGTCACGTGTCAAAGGACTTAAGGTTAGTATAATCTTTGGTGGGACAAGTATTGAAAGACAAATACAAGATTTGAAAAAACGTCCTCAAATAATAGTAGGAACTCCTGGTAGAGTAATAGACCATATTAATAGAAAAACTATAAGATTAGAAACATTGACTCATTTAGTATTAGATGAAGCAGACGAAATGCTAAATATGGGATTCATCGAAGATGTTAGATTTATTTTATCAAAAATAACATCTCGTCATCAAACACTGCTGTTCTCAGCAACAATGCCGAAAACTATTATGGAACTTTCAAAAGACTTTATGAAAGATTATAAACTAGTTAAAACGATGAGTGATGAGGATCTTAATCCGGATATCACTGAGTTTGCAACAATAGCAAGAGAGAATGAAAAATTAGAAACATTAATAGGATTTTTAGATGTGCAAAATCCTAATTTGGCGATAGTTTTTGGGCGTACTAAGCGTCGTGTTGATGAGTTATCTAGTGCATTAATCGCAAAAGGATATTTGGCTGAGGGCTTACATGGAGATATAACGCAGTCAAAACGTTTAGAAATTCTTCGTAAGTTTAAAAATAACTCATTGCAAATATTAGTTGCGACTGATGTTGCAGCTAGGGGAATAGATATTAGTGATGTGACTCATGTTTATAATTTTGATATCCCTCAAGATACAGAGAGTTATACACATAGAATTGGTCGTACAGGACGTGCAGGAAAATCAGGAGTAGCTGTGACATTCTTAAATCCAATAGAAATGCCATATTTAAAAGATATAGAAGCTTCTCGTGGTGAAAGAATGAAAATGTTGAGACCTTATACTAGTGAAGAAGTAAAAAAAGCGCGCTACAACAGAATGTTTGAAGAAGTAGTTTCAGAACTAGGTAATAATCATGTTGAATTTAATAGTTTAGCAAATAAATTATTAGCAGAAGCTAATGCTGAAAAAATTATTACGGTGCTTTTAAGCAAATTGATTAATGATAAAAAAGAAGTAGATGTCGAATTATCATTTGAAAAACCTCTTCCTCGCAAACAAGAAAAATCTCGTAGAAGTGGGCGCTCAAATGATAGAAAAAGAAGAGATAGTCGCGATAGAAAACCTCGTAATGAACGTCGTAGTCCAGATAAAAAATTCTTCGACAAAAAAGGTAGAAGAATGCAGAACAAGTAATAAAAATTTGATAAAGATCACAGAGTTGTGGTCTTTATTTTTTTTATACTTTGATGTAGAATAATAGTAGGTAATAACAAAAATATATTTATTTTAAGTATGTGAGGAGATTGTTATGAGAGTCGAATTGATATCAGTGGGGACAGAATTATTACTTGGGGATATAGTTAATACAAATACAGCTTATTTATCAAAAGAACTTGCAGCATTAGGTATAGGTGTTTATCGTCAAACGACAATAGGGGATAATAGCGAGCGATTATTACAAACTTTAGATGCGGCATTTTCAGAAAATGATACTGTTATTATTACTGGCGGTCTGGGGCCAACTGATGATGATATTACAAAAGAATGTGCAGCTCAGTATTTTGGACGTGATTTTTATTTTCATGAATATTCTTGGGTTAAAATATTAGAAAGATTAACACGTTCAGGCCGCAATATAATAACAGATAATAATAAAAAACAAGCAATGATTCCTGAAGGAGCAATTGTGTTAGAAAACTTTTGTGGGACAGCTCCAGGTATAATAATAGAAGAAGATAATAGAAGGATTATTTTAATGCCAGGACCACCGCGTGAAATGAAAGATATGTTTGAAAAAAGTGTTCGCCCATATTTACAAAAATTGAGTACCAACAAATTTGTCTCTAAATATGTAAGATTTTATGGCATAGGAGAATCATTATTAGAAACAAAAATTAAACATATTTTAGATAATCAAACTAATCCTACATTGGCATTATATGCAAAAACTGGCGAGGTATTACTACGAATCACAGCCAGTGCAAGTACTTTTGAAGAGGCAGAAGAACTAATAGTGCAACAACTAAAAGAAATCGAAGAGCTTGTAGGAGAATATATTTATTTAATTGGTGATGAAGATATATCTAGTAGCCAAACTGAATTACATAGTGTTGTTGCGAACCTACTTATTGAAAATAATTTAACATTATCAATTGCAGAGTCTTTAACAGGTGGATTATTGACATCAATGTTAGTGGAAAAGAGTGGTATCTCAAATTCGTTGTTAGAGGGAATTGTTTGTTATTCTAATTACTCGAAGATTACCGCCTTAGGTGTTAAAGAGCAAACACTAGAGAGGTTTGGTGCAGTAAGTGAGCAAACGGCACGTGAGATGGCTGAAGGTGTTGCTCGCCGTTTAAATAGTGATTTTGCAGTAGCAACAACAGGTATAGCTGGACCAAATAGGGATGCCAGCAATAAACCAGTAGGACTAGTGTATATTGGATTATATAGTAAAGGAAAAGTAGATGTGATAGAATGTCTATTTACCGGAGATAGAGAATTAATACGTACAAGAACGTGTACTAGAGCGTTAGATGAATTGAGAAAAATTATTTTAAAAAGCTTATAGTTTTCTCTTGTAAAATAATGTACTTTTTTGTATAATTAATAAAAAGAATTTAAAGGAGATTTTTATGTATACAATGAACTTATCTAGTTTGGAGTCCCCGGATCCCAGGTTCGCGCAAGACGATGAATATTCCCAGGACTTCAATACAGAAATAGACTATGAAAACGAAATTTTATCAGATTATGCAGATGAAGGATATAATGAGATAGAATTTTCTACTCCAGATGAGGAGTTTTTAGATTACTCTAATGAGATGTTCCTTTATAAGGAATATTCGTATGATTTTGCAGATGACTACGAATATGATGAAGTTAGTATATCTAATGATCAAATAATGTTAGAAAATATCGGTGAGATTTAGTTAACATTAATAATAAAAAGGAGATTGGCTTATAAGCAAAAATTTTAAAAAAGTTTTTCCTTATAGGTCAATTTTTTGTAGAAAATATACGATAATTAAGTTTAATTTTAGCAAGTTTTAGTATAATTTGATTGCAGAATAGATTATAAATAAACTATGATAGAAATAGATATAAAAAGAAAGGAGGAGAAAAATGCGTTATAAAAAGTTTTTGGTAGGATGTTTAATGTGTTGCGGTTTTATATCACTTTCGGATCACCATATTATAAAAGCAGATTACTTTACGGATTATAATACAACTGTTTTAGACAGTATTATGAAGCCAAATATTTTTGACTTTGATATTTTTTCTAAAAGTAGTAGATACACTCCTCCTGAAATAAAAAATAGTATATACTCAGAAAATATAAATGAAATTGATTATAATGCAGAGTTACTTAGCTATAAGAAAAATTCTTATAATTATTTAATATTCTATTCATTGGATGATAATAATATACCAAATGAGCTTTTTAGGGTTCCAATAGTTAATAGTGGAGATGGAAAAATAGTAGATAAGAAGTTATTAAAAAAACTTTTGAAACCTAATAATACTATAATAATGAATGTTATGAGTTTTGATATTGATGATAAGGGAAATATAGAAAATCTGAAACATTCACCGACTAGTAAGGAATATTATACTAAAAAGACATTAAATTTAGTTGTAAAAGAGGGGAATAAAGAGGTAGTCAATAGAATCATAAGTTTGGGGAATGAAGCAAAAGATAATAAAGTTCTTGTTTATCCTTATGAACTAGAACAATATTATCGTCCTAATAAATATTATTCATATACAAATGAAGAGATATTTGTTGATGGAGAGCAGAAAGAGCCAAGTAAATTAGAGGTAGGATATACAGCTAAAAAGATAGAAGTAAGTCTTAGTAAAAACAAAGAGTATTGGAAAAATGTGAAAATAGTATACCCAACAGAATATAGTAAAGAAAATACTACATATGATGTTAAGAAAGATACTAGTTTAGGTGAATTTTTAAAAGAGAACGCTCTAGAAGAAAAATTTGATAGTAATAATGACTATGAGTTTATTGGATATTACTTGAATAATAAGGAACTTAAAACAGTACTTGGATCAAAAATTACAGATGATGCAGTGATAAATGCTAAATTCAAGACAAAAATAATATTAGATAACGGTGAAAGTAAAAAAGAATCGACATTGTTAACTGGTGATAAATTGTCAGGTGTAGACGAAAGCTTTTTTGATAAATCTAAATATTATATAGAAAACTATACAATTTATAGTAAAAAAGATAATAAGAAAATTAAAGATGTAGAAAAATTAAATGACGAAGTTGTCGATGAAAGTGTAATAATAAAAGCAAATTACAAAGAAAAAACTAATATTGTTAGCATTCGCCAAGATGAATATAATAAACGTTTTGGGAAAGTAGATAATTCTATTAGAGATAAAGATGTAGAGTGGTCTCAAACCAAAAAAATTGGAGAATTACTTAAAGAGCTTAGAAAAAAAATAAAACCTAGTACTGGATATCAAGCATTTTTTAGAATAAGTAAAAAAATAGTAAATGAAGAAGAATATTTAACAAATGATGTTGTTCTTGAAATATATTTTAAAAAAGTAGAAGAAGAATGGGTAACTGTTAAGTTTGTAGGAAAAGGAATTGATAAATTTTTATCTGATGGTCAGGAAGTTCTTGCAAATTCTAGGATTGATAGTATGATTAATTTACCTACTGCGACAGGAGAAACTTCAAGAGAATTTTTAGGTTGGCAAGCGAATAGGGATTACTTAATTGCTGGAGAAGGTTCTAACAAACATCATGTTTCGAAAAATACATTGCTTCAAACAAATGAATTAGGAGCAGTAGTAACAGAAAAGGGTAAAGATTTAGAATTTACAGCTGTATATAGAAAATTGTTTAATGTTGAATTTGAAAAAACACCGGTGGGAAGTATTACCCTATCAAAAGAAACGGAAGACATGTTAAAAGTTGATGAATTCAACAGTATTGGAGATGCTACTAAAAATAATAAAATAATAGTAGTACCGAGAGCGGGTTATAGTTTATCATATTTCGTCGCTGATAAAAATGTTAAGGTTAATGTAGGGAACGGAACGAAAGAAATTTTCGCAGGACAAAGAATAGAAGAAAAAGATCTTTATAATATAGTTCCAACAACAAACTTGAAAATAACACCTATTTTCAAATGGACATTATCTTCAGGGAAATTAGAAGATATGATAGAAAATAATAAAATAAAAACAGTGGAGGATGCACTTAATTTAGAGTTAGAGTCAGCAGAAAATATAAGAAATATATTAGGACCACTTTATTATTTAAGATAAATATATATGATATAAATTAAAATCAGAGTATGGATGTACGCTGATTTTAATTTTATAATTAAGCAGATTTATTGAATTAATACACTGAATAATGCATAATAATCGTATAAAGATTGGACACGTTTCTAATCTTCTACTTTATAAAATTGTTATGAATAAATATAATGCTATTGCATATTAAATATAAATGTAATAGTTTATAGAGAGTATAAAGAGACATATTAAACAAAAGAGGTGGAAAATATGGTTAAACATTATGATTATATAGCAATAGGAGGAGGAAGCGGTGGTATCGCTTCTATAAATCGTGCGGCAATGTATGGCGCAAAAGGATTATTAATAGAAGGTAATGAACTTGGTGGAACATGTGTAAATGTTGGATGTGTTCCTAAAAAAGTTATGTGGCATGCCTCACAAATATCAGAGAGTTTGAATCTTTATGCAGCTGATTATGGTTTTAGTTTTGATAATGTTGAATTTGATTTTTCAAAATTAATAGGGAATCGTTCGGCGTATATTGACCGTATTCATGGTGCATATGAACGAGGACTTAGTAACAATAAGGTAGATGTAGTAAAAGGCTACGCTAAGTTTGTTAATAAAAACACTGTTGAAGTAAATGGTGAACAATATAGTGCAGATCATATACTAATTGCTACAGGTGGGAAACCAACAATTCCTAATATTGAGGGAGCGGAGTATGGTATTACATCAAATGAAGTATTCGCTTTGAAAAAACTTCCAAACCGTATAGCAGTAGTTGGTGCGGGATATATAGCTGTTGAGCTTGCAGGAGTATTTAATGGATTAGGAGTAGATACACACTTGTTTGTTCGACGTGATCGACCACTTAGAACATTTGATCGTGATATAGTTAATACTTTGGTAGAGGTTATGGAAAAAGAAGGACCAAAACTCCACACACAAGCAATCCCTAAAAAAGTGATTAAAAATGAAGATGATAGTTTAACATTAGTTCTTGAAGATGGTCGTGAAACTACAGTCGATATGTTGGTATGGGCAATAGGAAGAAGCCCACTATCAGCTGAACTTAATCTTGAAGCTGCAGGAGTAGAAGTAGATTCACGAGGATATATTTCGACTGATAAATATCAAAATACAAATGTAGAAGGAATTTATGCGGTAGGAGATGTTACTGGACGTCTAGCATTAACACCAGTGGCTGTAGCAGCAGGTCGCAGATTGTCAGAAAGGTTATTTAATGGTAAAACAGATGAACATTTAGATTATACTAATGTTGCAACTGTAGTATTTTCACATCCAGCAATTGGATTAATAGGTTATACAGAGGAAGAGGCAATAAAAGAGTTTGGAGAAGAAAATATTAAGGTTTATAAATCTACATTTACTCCAATGTACTCAGCAGTAACGTCTAACCGTCAGCCAAGTGTTATGAAACTTGTTACTTTAGGAAAAGAAGAAAAGGTAATTGGGCTTCATGGAATTGGGTATGGTGTTGATGAAATGATTCAAGGTTTTGCTGTTGCTATTAAAATGGGGGCGACAAAACGTGATTTTGATAACACAGTAGCAATACATCCAACAGGTTCAGAAGAATTTGTAACAATGAGATAAATAACAAAATAAACTAACTATATAGTTAAAAACTAAAATAGTTAGTTTGTTTTTTATAAGTTTAAAATTCTCCATTTTCTAGGAAGTTTTTTAGCTTCTTCTGGGTTTCTTCACTCATTCTTATATGTCGATTTTTTAAATTTCTGGAATTGTGATTTTTAGTTAGTTTTGAAACAGTTTGTTTTCTTTCTTTTAACTCTTTGATGAATCTATGACAGTCACGAAGTATTGCTCCATAACCAAGTGCCATATCTCGTTCATCATTATCATCACTTACAACAATAATATCAATAAAATGTTCAATTCTAAGTTCTTTTGTTTTTTTCTCAATCCACTGATCAGCTTTTTCTCCAGTTTTTGTATAAACAATAGTAATAGGAGGTTCCTCTTTTATATATTCTTTTGATCTTGTTAAGTAAGCATCAAAAATACAATAAACAATATAATTATTTCCTCCTGCGTATTCGCGCAAAATATCAATAAGCATATCTCGTTCAGTAGGGAAAGTAGAACTTTTTATAAGCCCATATTCTTTCATACGAAAAAGGAGATTATAACCATCGATAAATAAATATTGTTTTTTCATATAAACACCTCCTATGAGATTGTTTTTTTCATATCAATATGTTGTATTCCAGCTTCTAGGTAAACGGTGTCGTTAGCGCGCGTATAACCCAGCTTCTCATAAAACTTCTTAGCATGAAGTTGGGAGCTAAGTTCTATAGTGAAAGGAGCAGGTACAGTAGATTTACTTGTAATTAATGTTATAACACTTTCACAAGTAGAAATAAGTTTAGTTCCTAATCCTAGACCTCGATGCGATTTAGCTATTGCAACGCGTCCAATATGAATAACATTTGTATCTAAATCGGTAATACGAGCAACACCAACAAGTTTTTCATTATCGTAGTAACCGATATGAACGGTACTACTAAGATAATCTTTTTTATCAATTTCTATTTCAAGCGGAACGTTTTGCTCTTTTATAAAAACTTCTTTACGAAGAGCGAAACCTGCTTTTAAATCTTTTTCGTTATTTAAAATTTTAATCATTGAATTTAATTCTTTCATACATTATTATTCCAGCTGCTACAGACACATTTAGACTTTGAACTTTTCCTAGCATAGGAAGATGATATAAGAAATCACATTCATTAGTTACAACTTTACTCATTCCTTCTCCTTCATTACCAACAACAATAACTAGAGGTACATCTTTTGCAATTTTAGTATAGTTTTCTGAGCGTTCTGTAAGGGTAGTACCTGCAATCCAAAATCCTTTTTCTTTTAATTTTTTAATTGCATCAATAAGGCTAGAAACGCGGATGACAGGCATGTGTTCAATTGCTCCGGCTGATGCTTTAACAGCGGTTTGACTAACTACGGCTGCGCGACGTTTTGGAATAATTACACCTTTAACCCCACTAGCTTCTGCAGATCTAATAATTGCTCCAAGATTATGTGGATCTTCAATATGGTCTAGTAGTAACAATGTAGTATTTTTATTGATTTCTATTTTATTTAAAACTTCATCCAATTCAAAATAATTGTAAGGAGCGACGAAGGCTATAACTCCTTGATGGCGTTCTGTTGTAGAGTTGTCAAGTTTTCTTTTTGGTACTTCTTGACAGACGATTTTTCTCTCATTAGCAATAGAAAAAATAGCTTTAAGACGTCCTTTTTCAATTCCTTCTTGGAAAAGAATTTTATTGATTTCACGCCCGGATTTTATTGCTTCCAAAATTGCATTTCGACCAGCGATAACTTCTTTGTCGGCGTCTACTTCTGTATTTTGATTATTCTTTTCTTCTTTACTTTTAGAACGTAGTTCTTTGTAGTATTTATTGTTTTTCTTCATATAGACTTATGATGTAATTAAACATTTCCTCCAATCTTTCAAAGTTTTTTTCTAAGTATAGGTAACCAAAAACAGCTTCTAAACCAGTTGCAAGTTTATATTCCATAATACTAGCATTTTTTGCTTTAGAATTATTTTTTTGGTTTTTCCCACGAATATATATGCTTTCTTCAATATCTGTTAAAATATTATTTTCCAGAATATTTTTCATAAAACTAGCTTGAGCACGTGCAGAAACTAGTGTTGAAACTGTACGATGAAGATCATTAATTTTACCAAGATGATTTTTCATAACGTACTCTCTACTCATAATATCGTAGATACTATCTCCGATATATGCAAGTGCTAATGCTTGCATTTGTTCAGGGGATGAGAAGTTTTTTTCAGTAAATTTAAAAGTTATATTTTTTTCCATCTTACTCCTTGTTTTGTATCTTCAAGGATAATTCCTTGTTCTTTAAGATCATCACGTATTTTGTCAGCTAGAGCAAAATCACGATTTTTTCGTGCATTTTCACGTTCTTCAATTAGTTTTTCTATGTGACTATCTTCTAAAGAGTTATCGTCTTTGACATTAATTCCTAAAATAGAGCTATATGTATCAAAAGCAGCCTTAAGAAGTTCAAGAGTTTCTTTATTAACTTCATCTTGTGCTGTATATGAATTAGTTATTCTAACAACTTCATACCAAGATGATAGTGCGTTTGCTGTGTTGAAATCATCTTGCATATACTCTTCAAATTTTTCAAGTTCGCTAGAGGCTAAAGCAACAACTTCATCATCTAATTTTTCAACAGTCATTTCATTATTTAATCTAAATTCTAAATTTTGGTATGAAGTTTTTAGTTTTTCGAAGTTAGTTTTAGCTAATTCAATATTTTCTAATGTGTAGTTGATAGGTGTTCTGTAGTGAACAGTTAGCATAAATAAACGTAGAACCATTGGATCAATTTCAGAGATTATGTCTTTAACAAGGCGGAAATTGCCAAGGCTTTTACTCATCTTAACATTATCAATATTAATAAACGCATTGTGCATCCAGTAATTACTAAACGGAGCGTGATTATGACATTCAGATTGTGCGATTTCATTTTCGTGATGTGGGAAAGTTAAGTCTTGGCCACCAGCATGAATATCAATAGTATCTCCAAGAGTTTCTTTAGCCATAACAGAGCATTCGATATGCCAACCAGGACGCCCTTCACCAAATGGACTAGCCCATTTTACTTCACCAGGCTTTGCTTTTTTCCAAAGGGCGAAATCAAGAGGATCTTCTTTATGTTCACCAACTTCTATGCGTGCTCCACTAATTAAATCATCAATAGATTGTTTGCTAAGTTTGCCATAATCTTCTTTTTTACGAGTTCGGAAATAAACATCACCGTTAGATTCATATGCGAAACCTTCTTCAATAAGTTTGGCGATGAAATCAATAATTTCTTGCATGTATTCAGTTACGCGAGGGTTTTTAGTTGCACGTTTGCAACCAAGTGCATCATAATCTTTGAAAAAGGCTGCAATATATTTATCAGTAAGTTCAGAAGTTGAAATACCTTCTTCATTACTTGCTTTGATAATTTTATCGTCAACATCTGTAAAGTTAGAAATAAAATCTACTTCATAACCACTATGTTCTAAATATTTACGGACAACGTCAAATACAATTATAGGACGAGCATTCCCGATATGAATGTAATTATAAACGGTAGGGCCGCATACATACATTCTTACTTTATTTTCTTCAATTGTTTTTAAAATTTCTTTTTGTTTTGTCAATGTATTATAAAGTTTAATCATACATAACTCCTTTACTAAGTAGTAATCATTCTTAAAAATAAAGACTAATAAAAAATTAATTAAATATAAAAAATCATTACTTAAATTTTAACACAAAATAAGGATAAATTAAATTATAAATTAACATTTCCATATTCCTTGAAATATTTCTATTTTGTATTAAAATAATAAGTAGATAATATTAAAAAGGATACAAATACATGAAATTGTCAGATGCTATATACACAACAGAAGTGCATAAAGAATTTAAGAATATTTTTCTTCTAATAATCGGAACTATCTTGTTTTCCATTTATGCAGGTCTATTACTTCCTATCAATAATATAGGAGCAGGGGGAGCACTAGGGCTAAGTTTAGTTTTAAATAAGGTAATAGGAATAAAAATAGGGACAGCTCAATTTTTATTGAATGTACCCCTATTTTATATTGGGTATAGATATATAAGTAGAAAATTTGTTTTATTAACTATATTTGTTATCAGTGTATCATCACTTCTTATAAATAATCTTCCAAAGATTATAAAACCTGTTTATCTAGGGGATTCTTTAGTTGCAGCAATATTTTGTGGAATAATATCAGGTCTTGCAATGTGTTGTCTTTTAGTAGGAGGAGCCTCAACAGGGGGAACGGATATTACAGGTAAATTTATCTCGAAAAAGATGAAGTTTAACTTACCGACCGTTTTTCTAGTTCAAGATATATTAATTTATACAATAGTATGGATTTTCTTTGATATAAAATATGTTATGTATGCACTTGTTATGAGCTTTGTGCGTAATCAAACTATGAAAGGCGTTCAGAAGTTTTTCTCAGCTTATATTCAATGTACAATTATTTGTAATTGTCCAGAAAGAATGGTTGAACTTATAAATAATACCCTACATCGTGGCTCAACAATTATGGATGTAGAAGGTGGTTATAGCCATGAAAAAAAACGTATGATTGTTGTTGTAATTCAACAAAATGAAATGTATTTATTGAAAAAACTAGTATCAAAAAACTGTCCTGAGGCTTTTATTACGGTTACAGCAGTTAATACAATAGTAGGTAATTTTAAAGAGCATTCGTATAGTCTATAAAAAGTATAAAAGGATTTAAAGTACAAAAGATATTTTTATTAAAATTAAATTTTTAATGGATAATCTTACTTTAAATCTTTTTTATGTGACTAAAGAATAAATACTATTATTTTAATTTATAGTTGTTTAACATAAAATTATAATAGCTATTCCAAACATTTGCTTATTGACCATTTTTGATATATAATATCAAGTGAGATGAAAATTAGGAGGTAAGAAACATGAATTTGATTCCTACAGTAATAGAGCAGACTTCTCAAGGAGAAAGAGCCTATGATATTTATTCAAGACTTTTAAAAGATAGAATTATAATATTAGGATCTGACGTAAATGATCAAGTAGCAAACTCTATAACAAGTCAATTATTATTTTTAGAAGCACAAGATAGCGAAAAAGATATTTATTTTTATATTAATTCACCAGGTGGTAGTGTAACGGCAGGTTTTGCAATCTATGATACAATGCAACATATTAAATGTGATGTTGTAACAATTTGTATGGGAATGGCAGCGAGTATGGGAGCATTTTTACTTGCAGCTGGAACTATTGGAAAAAGATATGCACTTCCAAATGCTGAGGTGATGATTCACCAACCATTAGGAGGAGCACAAGGACAAGCAACAGAAATCGAAATAGCAGCTAAACATATTTTAAGAACACGTGAAAAATTAAACAAAATTTTAGCTGATAGAACAGGTCAAACAATAAAAGCTATTGAACGAGATACAGAACGCGACAATTACTTATCAGCGGAGGAAGCTTGTGCTTACGGATTAGTTGATAAGGTTATGTATCCAGAAAATGGTAAACCACAAAAGAAAGAAAAAGTAAAAAAAACGCAAGCAAAAAAAGCGATTAAAAAAGCAGATGAATAAAAAACAAGAAAGAAGTTGATTTCTGTCAACTTCTTTTTTATGTAGGTAATAGAAAATATAAAAATAAAGTATTAAAAACTAAAAGCTAGGCTCGAAAATATTTCAAACCTAGCTTATTAAAATTATATTTTCCAAATTTTTCCGATGGCATTACGTACTTCATAATTATCCATAAAGTACTCAATATTACCATTGAAATTACGCTTAAACTGAAGAACTCCATAATCGCTAGAATTTTCATCGTTGAAACCTTGTGATGTACCAAAGAAGTTGAAATATTTAAAACCATTATTAATTGCATATTTCATCATATGGAACAATACCGCATATGGTCCCTCATAACGATGGAATTTTTGCATGGCACCGCTGGTGAAGTAAATTATATCTTGTCCAGATTCAATAAAACTTGCACATGATAAATTAATGATATTGCCGTGTTCTTCTTTTAATTCTTTTATTTTATCAATTTTTTTATACCAAATAGCAATATTTTCATCGTATTCGCGAAGACGGTTAATTGCTTTTTTTGCATTAACTTTGCCTTGTTCAAGTTTTTCATTAAGTTCTTCACGTTCTTTTTCTAGATTAGCAATTGTAGTTGTTGTAGTTTCTACGAATAAGTCACAATCAATATAAGAAACTAATAGATGAAGTTTATTACCAATGTTATTTTTTAGTGATTTAAAATAATCATTGTCACGAATTACAAAGTCAATTCTACTTTCTGTATCACGATTAATTTCATCGAAAATCTTCGCATCTTCTTCATTGAAAATGTCAATTTCGCGGACAAGAACACCTTCTTTAGCGGTTCTATTAATTGTATAACGTGCAATTTGAGAAACATTCTTTAGTAGATTATTTTCTGTTATATCTTCATCTAGATATTTAGAATATACGCAACGTGATGCTAGTGTTGGATTGGTAAATAAATCATCATTAAGGGGATGATAATCAAGCTCTAATAACGCATTATTTGTATTTATCGCCAGGTCGTTTTCGCCTACAAATTCTATATCATTGTAAAACTTCTCATTAAGAAATGGATTAACACGAACACATAAGACCCTGATATTTTTAGCGAAGTATTTTTTTAATTCTTTAAAATAAAAGTTTACCAATTCAATGTTTGAATAATCCATAATTGGCCCATGTTGAGCTGTTACTTTATAAAAGTATTTTTTGTACTGAAAATAAATAAATAAACCATAGGCAAGTATTTTATTATCTTCTTTAACAGCAAGTATTGTAGTTTTCAAACCATTGCTGTTTGCCATTTTACTATATTCAGCTGATTGAGGGAAAAAATAACGTTCATTGTTATTTTGTTGAAATTTCTCTAATTCCTCATTACTAATTTCAGTAAATATCATTAAAAATTTCTCCTTTACTAATTTTTACTCAAGTTCAAAATTACTTATAAAATTATATAACAAAAATGAAAAAAAAAAAAGAAATAACCTTTTTTAAAATGATGAAATGCTTAATAAATGATATAATAGAATTGAATTAAATTGAATGGGAGGCAAGACATTTTATGAAAGAATATCAACTTAGAGGGCAAAATTATAAGATTAGGTATAATGATTTTCCAGGAGAAAAAATACCTATTGTTTTTATTCATGGATTAGGCTGTGCAGGATCATTTGACTATGTAGAAATAGCGATGAAAAAGCAATTTGCAGATCATAGAAGAATATTAATTGATTTACTTGGGGCGGGTTATAGTGATAAACCTTTAGATTTTGTTTATGAGGTTAAAAATCACGCTAAGTATTTAAATGAGTTTTTAGAAGATTTAAATTTAGATAAAATAGTTCTTTTTGGTCATAGTCTTGGGGGAGCTACTTCCATTGAGTTGTGTTCATTATGTCAGGAGAAAGTAGAAAAACTTATTTTGACAGAACCTAATTTAGATCCTGCGAAAAAAGGGCGTAGTAGTTGGGCAGTAGCACAATATACAGAAGATAATTATAAAGAAAGGATAAAAAGTTTAATAGAATTATGCGAAAGTGGTAGAAATACTATGTGGGCGGCAACTTTACGTAATTGGTTACCAGAAGCAGCGTACCAAATTTCGCGTGATGCAGTTGTTGTGCGAGAAAATTCATGGCGTGATATGTTTTATAGTTTTGATGTTCCAAAATACTTTATTTTTGGAGAAAAAACTTTACCAAGTCCAGATTATAAAGAACTACCTAAACATGGAATTATTGTAAAAGTTGTAAAAGAAGCAGGGCATTCTATGGCGTGGGAAAATCCGGATGGGTTGGCAGAGATGATAGCTAGTTGTTTATAATTATATATAGATAAAAAAAGCATGGGTTTACCATGCTTTTTAATAATTACATTTTTTTAATTTTAATATTACTTACCATTAAGTAAGAGCATACTATCAATAATATTAGCATAACTATACTAGGTAATTTGAAAAGTGCAATAATTGCTAGTATTGTACCACAAGTTGTTATTGGAACACCTTGGTAGTAACCATTTTTCATTTTAGTAACGTTGAACCTAGCAAGACGATAGGCTCCACAACAAACATAGATACCGCACAATAGAGCAACTACAACTGTTACAGTAGCACTTGGATTATCATAAAATAAAACTTTTTCAAAAATAAGTATAGCAGGTGCAACTCCAAAACTAACAACATCACATAAAGAATCTAAATCGTGACCAATTTCAGAAACAACACCAAGTTTTCTTGCGACGATACCATCATATCTATCAGCAAGCATAGCTAAAAAAATAAAGACAGTGCCCCAGATATAATACCCATGAGCTGTAGTTAGTATTGACATAAAACCACAGAAAATATTACAAAGGGTAAGATAATTTGGTATGAAATTTTTATTCATTAAAGTTATCCTCCAATATTGATACTCTTAATTATAGTACAAAATAGAAAGAATGTCTAAAGAAACGAGAAGGGTATTTAGTTAAAAATATAGCAAACTTTATTATTTGCTTATTTAGATATTGTTTAACAGACTAGAAGCTGTTATAATAAATTTGTAACTAATTATGGGAGGATAACATGAGCGAAAAATTTAGAGAACAAAATATAAAAAGAATAGTTAAAGAATTATTTTTTATAGCTTTAGGGTGTGCAATTTATTCATTTGCATTACTGCATTTCAATGTGCCTAATCAATTAGCAGAAGGTGGCGGTACAGGGATAGCATTATTTCTATTATATGCTTTTGGGTTACCTGTATCTATGGGTACATTATTAGTTAATATTCCATTACTTATACTTGGATATAAGATGTTAGATAAAAAAACTATGATTTACACAATTTACGGTATATTAATGCTAACATTTTGGATTAAAATTTTTGAAACATACCATGTTGTTATTGATATAGGTGGAGATCGTCTTCTTGCATCTGTTTTTGGTGGAATTATCGCAGGTATTGGACTCGGGATTGTATTTGTTTTTGGTGGAACAACTGGAGGAGTAGACATTATTGCGAAAATAATCAACATATATTTTGGTTTTTCTATAGGAAGGATAATTCAAGTTTTAGATGGATTTATATTACTACTATCTTTTATGGTATTAAAAAGTTTTCCAGCAATCTTATATACGTTAATTTATATTTATATTTGTACAAAAATCATAGATTATCTAATTGAAGGTGGTATCCCAGGAAAAGCTGTGATGATAATGTCACCTAAAATTGAAGAAATTACTCAAAAAGTGTCTGATGATATGGGGCGTGGATTAACATTTATTAAAGGACAAGGAAGTTATTCGCGTAAGGATATGAATATAGGTTATTGTGTTGTGTCAAGAACGGAAATTAGCAAACTAAAATCATTAATTTATACAATAGATCAAAATGCCTTTTTAACTATAACAGAAGTGCATGATATTATGGGAGAAGGGTTTAGCTTTGATCAACCAAAAAGAATAAAGTTTACTTTCAAAAAGGAAAAATAATAAAGGGAGCAACGTTTAATCGTAAGTAATATACGAATAAATGTTGTTCTTTTATCCTAGAAAGGAGGGTACATGGTTAATAATTTTTATATAAGAAGTGTAATAGTGGTTTTACTAGCATCGATATGCTGTTCGTACTTTGGGCAAGTGTTATTATTCATTATTTCTAAAATAAAAGACTATTGGAATTATTTAATTTATTTTACACCATTAATTTTGTTATTTACAAAATACAGTAATAAGTATGCCAAAACTACTAGTATTAGTATGAAGTATTTTATAGAAGAAGCAATAAAAGATAAGAAAAAAATTAGTTGGTATTTTCCTATTTTATTAACCTTAAATACGTTGTTAGCACACGGGTTTGGAGCTAGCGTAGGTCGTGAAGGGGTTGCTGTTCAGTTAGGGGGAGCAATAGGAAAAAATCTAGGAAGTGTTGAATTCAGTAAAAAACAATGTATTTTCTTAATACGCTTAGGAATGATTAGTGGATTTGCTGCACTATTTCAGACTCCATTAGCTGCGTTATTTTTTGTTTTAGAAATTACATTTAAAAAAGTAAAAATTAATTTGAATACTGTAATAGAATTCATTATATATTTAATTGCTAGTTTTTTCTCTGTCGAAGCTTCTAATTTTTTAGGGTTAGAAAAGTTTTTTGTCTTAGTGAAGGTTGAAAAAATTGACTACATATTACTTATAAAAACATTACTTGTAAGTATTTGTTTTATTTTTGTTGGAGTAGTTTTTGTCCTTTGTCAGAAATTTTTTAAAAAAATCGTCTGCAATAATGAAAAATGGCGTTGGATATTACTAACTATATTTATACTAATAAGTGTATTAGCAAGTTTTCGTTATAGTTCGTTAGGAACAAATTTAATTGAACTTTCACTAGAAAATGGCTTGGTACTTAGTTGTGATTTTATATTGAAACTTATATTGACTGCTCTTTGCACAGCTATAGGCTTTAGTGGAGGAGAAGTAACACCATTATTTGCAATAGGAGCTAGCTTAGGGGTAGTACTAGCTGGATATATAGGCTTACCAATTATATTTACTGCTGCACTTGGTTATTGTTTAGTTTTTTCATCAGCGACAAAAACATTCGTAACTCCAATATTTTTAGCATTAGAAGTTTTTGGTAGTACGACAGCTATACTAACAATATTACCAGCAGCATTAATTTATTTTTTGAATAGAAAATATAGTATTTATAAGTAGTTTGTTTAAAACTTTATGTGAGTCGAAAGAAATATTTTAAGTAAAGAAAATACCAAGAGAAGATAGATTTTATTTTCTCTTGGTATTACTTTATTTTCTATGATATGATAACCTATTATGTTATTAGGTGAAAAAGATAATCACCTATTTTTTTAGTGTCCAACTTTTTTCAATCATTGGAAGTAATTCTTCTATAGTAGCTTCATTACCTTCAAGAGATGCATAGTGTATTTTTCCATCATTCGCTCTGAAAACCCATGTAACAAAGTACTTTCCACTTGTTGTTATAGAATTAACAACATAAGCGTCATATTCGCCAATTTTTGATTTAGCACCCCAAACCTTTTGGAATGCTGAAGTGTTTTTTTGGCCAGATAGTACAGAATTTGCTACATAGATAGGATCGATAGATGCATATTCTGTTTCAGATATTCCAAGTTGACTCGGACGGAATATGTTTAATGTAACAATATTATATGCAGATCCATCACTATACTGAATATCATTTCCACCTTTTACATCTTTGAAACGGAACCAGTTTTTAGGAACTTTAACATAACCATATTCATCAGAACCAATTATTTGTGTATTTTCTGTTTCTTTATTTGTCTCTTTATTTGTTTCAGATTTTTGTTTATTAGAAGCGTCTGATGTAGAAGTTGATTCAGTTTTAGTTGATGTTGTCTCTTTATTTTGTGTGGTATTTGACTGGCAAGCCGTAAGTGTTGTTGTAGTTAATAATGCGATTAGTATTCCTATAAATTTTTTCATAATATTTTTTCCTTTCTTTTTTCTATTAATTTATTATACCATATAGAAATATAAAAGGGTAATTTTATAAGAATTTAAAATATACTACAAAGAAAGAATGAGGAAATTGTGAACATCTTATTTAATGCGTATCGGTAAAAATAAAAAAAAAAAAAAAACAGAATCGGGATTTGCCGATTCTGTCAAGTTTATAAACCTAGGATATTTAATATCTCTTTTTTATATTTCAATTTATTTTCTTCTCTGTTCTCATTATCAAGAACAATTTTAATCTCAGATACTATTTCACCAGGTTTATTTTTGATAATATATATTCTGTCACTTAATTCTATAGCTTCATCTATATCATGTGTAATAAGTAGTGTTGTTAATTCTAATTTTTTGCTAATTTCTAAATACCAAGAGTGTAATGAAATTTTAGTAATTGCATCTAGAGCACTAAATGGTTCATCAAGAAGGAAGAGTTCTTCTTTGAACATATAAGTTCTAAGAAGTGCGACCCTTTGACGCATTCCACCACTTAGTTCGCTAGGATATTTGTCTTTATATTCATATAGATTAAATAACTTTAGATTTTTGATAGCTTCTTCTTCCGCTTCTTTTTTTCCTACCTTTTTTATAAGAAGTGGAAGTATTATATTTTGTATAACTGTCTTATGTTCTAAAAGTAGGTCTTTTTGAAGCATATAGCTAACTTTTCCTTTAAAGTTTTTATCTCCTTGGATAGTTATTTCACCAGTTTGAAGGTTATTAATTCCAGCGATAACATTAAAAAGTGTAGTTTTCCCAACGCCACTTCCACCAAGTATAGAAACTATTTCTCCTTTATCGACATGAATATTTATATCTTTAAGTATGTAGTTGTTTGGATAATTGAAAGATAAGTTTTTTATTGATAAAATGCTCATTATTTTATGTAGTCGTTGCTAAATCCAGTATTGTCTGCTAAAGGTTTTTCAACGATATTATTATCGTTAATCCAACGGTAAAATGCATTCCATCTATTAGCATCAAATTCACCCCAACGGTCTTTATTTGTTGCATATTGTTTTGATAAGTATTTTTGTGATTCAACAATAAAATTACGCTTATCTTTTAGTTCAGGAGCATTTTTAATTAAAATATCAGCAGCTTCTTCAGGATGTTCCATAGCGTAGACATATCCTTTCTTAATAGCTCGAAGTACTTTTTTTGCTTCTTCTTTGTTTTCTTTTAAATAGTCATTGTTAGCAATAATTACTGGTGAGTAATAATCAAGATCTTTATTGAAATCTTTTAGATAGAAATAATTAATATCTAGATTCATACTCTCTGCTAGTTTACCATCCCATGCGTAGTAAATCCAAGCAGCATCGAAAAGCCCATTTTCTAAAGGTGTAATCGAGTTAGCATCTGTGTTAGGAGCAAGATTAAGTTTATCTGCATCGCCACCTTGTTTTGTGATTAAAGATTTTACCATAGCAAGTTCAACTGGATCATTCCATGTTCCATACTTTTTACCTATTAAATCTTTAGGTTCTTTGATATTATTTTTTTTCAAAGAAATAATACCTGATGTATTATGTTCGATAATAGCTGCTACAGCAGTTATACCAGCACCTTTAGAAAGTTTGTTAGCCATAGAATCTTGGTAGTAGATTCCAAATGGAGCTTTATTATTAATAATAAGATCTGATGTACTATCTTCTGGAGCTGGTTTAATATCAAGGTCAATACCCTCTTCAGCTAGATAGCCTTTTTCTTTAGCTACAAAAAGTCCTGTATGGTTGGTGTTAATAGCCCAATCCAGAACAAAGTCTACTTTTTTTAATTTTTTTTCTTCTGTATTTTTATTTGCTGTGCCACATGCTGTAAGTGATATTGCAAGAATAGCTGCAAATAAGCTAATTATTATCTTTTTCATGGTTGTCTCCTATATATTTCCATTTAATAAATTTTTTTTCGCTTAGTTTAACTAATTCTATACTTAGCAAACTAATAACAGATACTAGAATAATTATCGCAAACATAGTATCATATTCAAATAATTTTTTCGCTTTAATCATATAAACTCCAAGGCCTTCAAATCCTCCAAGCCATTCTGCTACAACTGCGGCAATAAATGCGTATGAAACACTCACACGTAGTCCGGCATAAAAATAACTAAGACTTGTAGGTATTTTCACATGCCAAAGAATTTGGAATTTACTAGCCTTCATAAGTTTTAGTAAGGTTATCATGTCCTTATCACAGTTTCTAAAGCCATCTAAAATACTAACGACAATTGGGAAGGTGGTCGTAATAACTATTAAGACAATTTTAGGAGTTAATCCATAACCAAGCCATAAAACCAAAATAGGCGCGATGGCAATGGTAGGAATAGTTTGTGTTAAAACCAATAAAGGATAGACAGCTTTATTAAATAGTGGGATACTATCCATAATTAAAGCAAGAATCCAAGCTATGATTATACCTAAAGATAGGCCTATAATAGCTTCAAGCAGGGTGATTTTGCTGTGAAAAATTAATAATTGATAATTTTTAACGAATGCTTTTACTATCTCAACTGGAGTTGGAATAATATATTTTGGGAGTAGATTCAAATACCCAGCCCCTTGCCAAATAATAAGTAAAATAGCCATCGAGATAGTAGCGGCATATTTATTAGTTAAACTTGCTAATTTTTTCATCTATAGTTAATACATCTCCATAATTAATTTTCACGTTAGCGAATATATTGTTAGAGCCTTCACCCGCTAGCTCTAAACATTCTTTAAGAGTAGTCATAAGTTCATTGAATTCACCTTCAATTACAGTTTCAAAGGGGGTGACCACAACATTAGAATGTTTTTTTTGTAGATAATAAATAACATTATCTATAGTTTTTATTCTCCCAGGTGTATTATCACTTAATGGAAGAATTTGCAATGCAATACTGCAATTTATCAAAATAAAAAACCTCCTTACAATTTTAAGGGGGTCTAAGTTAGGTCTTTAAGATTATATACCTACGCTGGCATTACCCAGATCAGGTTCGGTCGAAATTAAATATTTCCTCTCAGACTGTTTACAGACTCCCGTACATATGATTATAGCATACCTAAATATAAAAGCAATATATCTGTTTGACGTTTACAATTTTTAGAAAAAGAGCAGATATACACAGTATATATAATGAGCATTTTATTGAATAGAAAGTTTTTTAACTATGCTTAATGTAAGAAAATTATAATATGTAACTAAAGATAAAATAATAAGTATAAAGGTAAATTGTATTTATATATCTTTTTTGCTTTTTATTTTAATATATGATAGAATTAAACATCATAAATAATAAAATAATAACGAGGGATTTTAACGTGAAATTTTTAAAAGATATTTTTGAATGGATAGTTGTTATTGTTGCATCAATAGCTATCTATTTAGTATTAAGCACATATGTTATAGCTCCTTTTACGGTAAAAGGGCACTCAATGGATTATACATTTGCTGACAATGATAGAGTATTTGTAAATAAATTCAGTAAAACTTTCGAGCGTGGAGATGAAGTAGTATTTCATGCTAATGAAACAGATGATTATATTAAGCGTATTATAGGAGTTCCGGGTGATACGATAGAGTATAAAAATGATGTATTATACGTTAATGGTCAAGTAGTAGAAGAGCCATATTTAACGAAAAAAATTCAAGAAGCTAAAGCATCAGGTAATTCGCCATTAACTCCAGATTTCAATATAGAGTATTTAAGTAGTACAAAATCAAAAACAGTTCCAGAAGGAACATACTTTGTTTTAGGAGATAACAGACAACATAGTACGGATAGTCGTGTTTTTGGATTTGTAAAAAAAGAAGCAATGATTGGAAAAGTTAGTCTTAGATATTACCCATTTAACGCCTTTAAACTTTTCTAAAAATGTATTAGCTAAAGAATATTTTAGTTGATAAAAATATAAAATTATGCTAGTATAATATACGGGCACTCTACGAGAGTGAAAGAAGAAACCACCCCCTGCGGATTTTCGTAGGGGGTTTTATATTTTTAAAGAAGGAGATAGACATGACGAAATATATTTTTGTAACAGGTGGGGTTGTATCATCATTAGGTAAAGGTATCGTAGCCGCATCAGTAGGAAGAGTATTAAAAAATAGAGGATTAAAAGTAACATTACAAAAATTTGATCCATATTTAAATGTTGATCCAGGAACTATGAGCCCGTATCAACATGGAGAAGTTTTTGTTACAGAAGATGGAGCAGAAACGGATTTAGACTTAGGACATTATGAAAGATTCATTGATGTAAATCTAGGTCAATACTCAAATGTAACTGCAGGACGTGTCTATTCTTCAATTATTGAAAAAGAACGTCGTGGAGATTATTTAGGAGGAACTGTACAAGTAATTCCACATGTAACAAATGAGATTAAATCGCGCATTCTTTTAGCCGGAGAATCTAGTGACGCTGATGTAGTAATTACAGAAATTGGCGGAACTACAGGTGATATTGAGTCACTACCATTCTTAGAAGCTATTCGACAAATTAGAAGTGATTTAGGGCGTGAAAATGTATGTTATATTCACTGTACATTACTACCATATATCAAAGCAGCAGGAGAGATGAAAACTAAACCTACACAACAATCTGTAAAAGAACTACGTGGATTAGGTATTCAACCAGATATTATTGTTGTTCGTAATGAACTTGCATTAACAGATGAATTGCGTGCAAAAATTTCTTTATTCTGCGATATTCCAAAACAAAATGTTATCGAGAGCCGTGATGTAAGTAATTTATATGAATTACCAGTAAATCTAAAAGCTCAAAAAATTGATGATATTGTTTTAAAACATTTCGGTCTTTCAGCTCCAGAAGCGGATATGACAGAATGGTTAGCATTAGTAGATAGAGTAGATAACTTAAAAGAAAATGTAAAAATTGCATTAGTTGGTAAGTATGTAGAGCTTCATGATGCATATATTTCGGTAGTAGAATCTCTTAAACATGCAGGATATAAACATAATTCAAAAATTACTATTGATTGGATTCAATCAGAAGATGTAACAGAAGAAAATGTTAATGATTACTTAAAAGATGCTGATGGAATACTAGTTCCAGGAGGATTTGGAGATAGGGGTGTTGAAGGTAAAATCACAGCAATTAAGTATGCTCGTGAGAATAAAGTGCCATTCTTTGGAATCTGCCTAGGAATGCAGCTAGCAGCTGTAGAATTTGCACGTAATGTTTGTGGTTTAACAGGTGCACATTCTTCAGAATTAGATCCAAATACACCATATCCAATTATTAATTTACTACCAGACCAAGAGGATGTAGTGGAAATGGGAGGAACACTACGTCTTGGAAGTTATCCATGTACATTAGCAGAAGGAAGTGTTGCTCATAAAGAATATGGTGAAATTAATATAACAGAGCGTCATCGTCATAGATACGAATTTAACAACTTCTATCGTGAACGCCTAACAGATAAAGGATTGGTATTATCTGGAGTTAGTCCAGATGGAAGACTAGTAGAGATTGTTGAATTACCAGAACATCCATGGTTTGTTGCAGGTCAATTCCACCCAGAATTCAAATCACGACCAGAAAAAGCTCATCCATTATTTGCTGGATTTATTAGAGCAAGTTTGGAAAATAGAAAATAACTATGAATTTATTAGAGATAATAGATTGTCTTGAAGCACGTGCAGATAATGTTCGTGCTTTAGATATGTCTAAGTATATGAAAAACAAGTTTAAATTTTTTGGTGTCGGGGCATCAGAGAGAAACGAGATTTGGAAACCATATTTTAAAGGAGCTAAAAAAACTAAGAAAATAGATTGGGACTTTATAAAAATTTGCTTTAAACATGATAAGAGAGAATGTCAATATACGGCAGCATATTATTTAAAATATATGCAAAGATTTTTAGTAGAGGATGATATTTCTAAGTTAAAAGAATTAGTGTTAACTAAAAGCTGGTGGGATACAGTTGATATACTTGATAAGGTAATAGGAAGTATAATTTATAATAATAAAAACTTGTACCCTATTATTTTAGAGTGGAGTAAAGATGATAATATTTGGTTGCGTCGAGTTGCTATAGATCATCAATTGTTAAGAAAAGAAAATACTGATGAACAACTTTTAGAAAAAATATTAATAAATAATCTTAATCATAAAGAGTTTTTTGTCAATAAAGCAATCGGTTGGGCTTTACGAGATTATTCAAAGACAAATCCTCAATGGGTGCGTAATTTTATTGAAGTTCATAAAGAAAATATGGCTTCATTAAGTATAAGAGAAGCAAGTAAATATTTATAAAATTGAAATTGGGAAAATTATTCATGAAATAGATGAATAATTTTCCCTTGCTTTATATTAATAAAATTGAATTTTTTTAGGGACAGCTTGTAAATGCTATTTTACAAAGTTTTTATCTTTTAGAAAATTCCCTACAACTGACGTAAGAAAAGTTCTTACAAAAAGGATTGTTGACAAGTGAAGCTTTAAAGAGTATAATTGATTAATCAATTATTGATTGGTCAATTTTATATTTTTATGAAGGAGTACAGTATGGAAGTTAGAGATTGTATTGAATTATTATATAATTTGAAAATTCTAGATAAAAAATTAATAGATCTATTTGAGAAAAAAATAGGTATTAGTTTAACAAGATTTCAAATAATAAAATATTTACATGAAGTTTCTTTTACTACCTCGAAACAGTTAGCTCAAAGTTTAGAAATAGATGCAGCAGCAATAACTAGACACTTGAGAATACTAGAACAAGAGGGTTATGTAATAAAACGTCGTAACGAGTCTAATAATAGAGAGGTTTTTGTTGAACTTTCGCAGAAGGCTCTTGATGAGATAGGTCGTTGCGAAAAAGAAACGAATGTTAGGGATCTAATAGGAGAAGAATTTACTACCGAAGATTTACAAAATCTAGTTCAACTATTAAATAAATTTAACAAAAATTTTAAATAAAAAGAGGTGAAAAAATGAGTATAGTATCAACAATTTTAGTAGTATTAGTTGCGTTATTATTTTTTTATATAATGTACTTAGAGACATTTGCAACAGAGTCAGAAAGCACAAGTCGAGTATTTAATATTCCACAAGAAGAATTAAAAAGAAAAAATCTTAATGTATTATTTAAAAATCAAGGTGTATATAATGGTTTATTAGGCGCTGCTTTGTTATATGGAGCATTTATAGCAAGCAATCAAAAAGAAATTATAGGAATGTTGTTAGTTTATATTATATTAGTAGCTATATATGGGGGTCTAACTAGTGATAAAAAAATTATTTTAAAACAAGGGGGACTACCGATTTTAGCACTTATTTCATTATTTTTCTAGTATTAAGAGGTGAAATATGGATAATGTAGCAGTAATTATTGGCGCAACTGGTGCTGTTGGTCGTGAAATTTTAGAAGAAGTTTTAGAAAAGGATTTTTATAAAAAGGTTTATGTACTTGGACGTAGTTCCGTTACTAAACTAGTGGATAACGAGAAATTAGAAAAGATAGTTGTTGATTTTGAAAATTTAGAGTTTGATATAAATATTTTAAATAATGCTGATGTATTCGCTGCTCTAGGTACAACAATAAAAATAGCAAAAACTAAAGAAAACCAAAGAAAAATAGATTTGGGTTATACAATTAACTTCGCAAAGATGTGCGAAGGAAGAGTTAAGAGTTTTAACGTTGTATCGGCAATTGCGGCAAATAGCAGATCTAAAAGCTTCTACTCTTCTTTAAAAGGAGAATTGGAAGAACAATTACAAAAAATGAATTTAGGAACTTTGAGAATATATAGACCGTCATTATTAATTGCTAAAAGAGTTGATAAGAGGATGATGGAAGGTTTCTTTATTAAACTTTCCCCAATGTTAAAATTTATATTGCACGGAAAATTTAAAAAATATAGTCCAATTGAGGTAGAGTTATTAGGAAAAGAAATGGTCAGATTTGCAATAGAAAATAAAGGTGAAAAAACTTATACGTATAATGATTTCTAGGGAGCATACTAGATAAAATTTTTGTTGGCAACTAATTAATAACTGTTACATAAATTTTATTTATGAATAATATAACCTACAATTAGAATTTTAAATTTATGATTCAGTATAATTAATCGATAATTATTATCAGTTATTAGTAGAATTATGTTTTAAAATAGGATACAATATTGTTATAGAACCCAATAAGGAGGGGTGACATCATGAAAAAAGAAATGGGACATAAATTTTTAAAAAAATTAGGAAAAACTAGACTTAGACCTGGAGGAATAAAAGGAACAAGTTTTTTGCTAGCACATGCTGATATAAAAGAAGGACAAGTGATACTTGAAGTGGCATGTAACAAAGGATTAAATTTACTGAATTTGGCTAAGAATAATCCAGGGGCAAAATTTATAGGTATTGATATCGATAAAGATGTCATAAAAGAAGCAAATGATGAATTAGAAAAAACAGATTTAAAAAATGTTAAGTTTGTTTGTGCTAATGCATTTAGGATGGAATTTGCTGATGAAAGTTTTGATTATATAATTAATGAAGCAATGTTAACGATGTTTAGTAATAAGAGTAAGATTATGGCTTTGGAGGAATATTACCGTGTTTTAAAACCAGGTGGATTATTATTAACTCACGATATTCTATTATTAAATAATTATGAAGAGACAAGAAAACAGTTATCTGACGCTATTAATGTTAGTGTATCACCACTATCTAAAGATGAATGGTTGAACTTGTTTAAAGAGACAAATTTTAGTACGGTAAATTTACTACATGATAAATTGACACTTATGACTGTTTCAGGATTAATTGCTGATGAAGGAGTTGTAAATTCATTGCGAATTACTAAAAATGGTCTCAAAAAAGAAAATCGAAAACAGTTCTTTAAAATGGGGTTAACTTTTAAAAAATTGGAAAAAGATATGAGTTTTATTTGTTTTGTTAATAAAAAAGTTTTATAATAGTAGTATAAGAATGCTGATAGCGTTTTAATAATTTTTATAAGGAGGAATAAAAATGAAAGTAGGAACAATTTTCGAAGAAGCAGGGTTATTAAAAAATCATGATAGATTTAAACTAGTTAAAAAAGTAGGTAAAAAGGGTGATTTAATAGCTAAACACAATCACCCAGAAGCACTAGTACTTTTTTCGGTAGTAAAAGGTAAAGTACAAGTACATTTAAATGATGATGAAGTCCATATTGTAGAACCTGGAAAAGTTCTTCATTTTGATGGAGATAACTTTATTAATGCTGAATTTTTAACTGATGGAGAATTATTTGTTACTTTAGTTAATAAGTAGAGTAATTAGCGTAGTTTGTTATAAAATCTAAATTACTTTTAGGGAGGAAAATATGTTAAATCAAGTAATTTTAATAGGCAGATTGGTAAAAAAACCTGAACTACGTGTTAGTGAAGGGGGAGTAAATTATATAAAAGCGACGTTGGCAGTCCAGTCGGAATTTAAAAATAAAGATGGAGACTACGATACAGAGTTTTTAGAGTTTACTGCATTTGGTAAGTTAGCAGAAAATACTGCAAAATATTGCGACAAGGGGAGTTTACTAAATATAGTGGGTAGCCTTAACAATAATGTTTATAAAGATAAAAATGGAGTAAATCACTATCAACTTTCGATCATAGCAAATAAAGTTTCATTTTTAAGTAGAGCTGTTAAAAAAGAAGAAAAACAAGATGGTGATGTCTTTGTTTTAGGACAGTAATTTTATAAAAAAGTAATTTAGATTTCCTAATATCTCTAATGTAGTTAAAGCTATATTAGAGATTTTTTATATAAAGGTAGATATTTGGTGTTGCTTATTAATAAAAATAATAGTAAAATAGTTAACATAAAATTGTATGCAAGGAGTCCATATTGTGAAGAAATATAAATTATCAATATTATTAGCAACTGCGGTATTAGGAGGAACTTATGTACTACCTGAAGCGAATAAAGTATTAGCTGCAGAAGTAAAAACAGAAGTTGTTGCACCTTCAATTCCAAATGAAAATACCGAAATACCAAAAGAGGTAAAAAATATAGGAGAGATACAAGGTGAAAGTCATCTAAGTCCTTTAGTTGGAAATAAAGTAATAATAAATAATGTCATTGTTACTAAAAAGGATAAAACTGGTTTTTATGTCCAAGATAAAGTATCTGATAACAATCCAAGAACATCTGATGCAATCTATGTTGCATCGAAAGATAACGTTGAAGTAGGGGACTTATTAAAAGTACAAGGTATTGTTAAAGAAGGATATATGGAAGAATATTCTGTTAAAGAAGGACAAACTTTTAAAACTCCAGCAGGAAGTTTGACAGTTACACAAATCACTAATGTAACAATTACAAAATTAGGTACAACAGATTTACCCAAACCTATTAATATTTCAGGGAAGATGCCTAAAGATATAGTAGATAATACCCCTACAAAATATAACCCAGAGACTGAAGCTTTGGATTATTGGGAAAGTTTAGAAGGTATGCTTGTAGAAGTGAATAAACCAAGAGTAGTAGGGCCCCAATACAAAGGAGATATCTATGTATTACCAGGTGATTATAAAGGCCAAAAATTAAATAATATTGGTGGTGTAAATCTTCGATCTGGAGTTCAAAACACAGAAACATTACCAATTATAGTAGGAAATAAATTTGTAGCAAAAGCAAAAGATTACTTTACTGAAAATATTTCAGGGGTAGTTACTTATAGAAATAAAACATATAAAATTGATCCAAATAATGTGCCGAATTTGCAAGATGGAGGCTTAAAACGAGAGGTATCTAAAATCTATCCATCAGAAGATAAGTTGACAATAGCTTCTTATAATATTGAAAACTTTTCTGCCAATAATAATGGGCATGATGAAACACCTGAAGAAAAAGTTGATAAGATAGCAAATTCATTCATAAAAGAAGTTCATAGTCCAGATATTATTACTTTAATAGAAGTTCAAGATAATAATGGTGGAGTTAATGACGGAACTGTAGATGGAGTTAAGAGTGGAGAAAAACTAGCACAAAGAATCAAACAGCTAGGAGGGCCAGAATATAAATATACTGAAATAGCTCCAGTTGATGGAAAAGATGGTGGAAAACCAGGTGCAAATATTAGGGTAGCATATTTATATAATCCAAAGAGAGTAACTTTAGTTGGAAAAGATAAAGGCGGAAGCGAAGAAGCGGCACGTTTTGTAAATGGCCATTTAGAGAAAAATCCAGCAAGAATTGATCCAACAAATGTTCATTTTGATAAAGTAAGAAAATCATTAGCTGCTGAATTTGAATTTAAAGGTGAAAGAATAGTAGTTATAGCTAATCACTTAAAATCTAAAATAGGAGATGATGCAATTTACGGTTCTAATCAACCATCAGTGGAAAATACTAAAGCAAAACGTATAGAAGAAGCAAAAATTTTGAATGCTTTCATTAGAGAAGGATTACGCCAAAATCCTAATTTAAAATTTGTACTTACTGGAGATTTCAATGATTTTGAATTTTCTGATAGTGTGAAAACAATAGTAGGGAATGAGCTCGTAAACTTAATGGCTGAACATGATGCGGGAGATAGATATTCATACTTCTATCGTGGAAGTAATCAAAGTTTAGATAATATTTTAGTTTCTAAAAATATTAAAGATAAAGTAGTATTTTCTCCTGTTCATATTAATGCATCATTTATGGAAGAACATGGAAGAGCATCGGATCATGACCCTGTAGTTGTTCAAATAGACTTTAGTAAACCAAAACAATCTACAACTCCAGAAGTTAAACCAACATTACCTGAATTATCAGGTGAATCAGATAATTCTAATAAAGAAAAAACTAATCGAAGTAAAGATGAAAAAACTATATTACCTAAAACAGGATTAACTTCATCTAGCTCATTAGTATTTGTTACATTAGGTGTTATAGTTGCCTTCTTCTTAGTAAGAAAAAAACGTAATAACTAATAAAGAATATGTTGAATGAGTTAGAATAAAAATATTATTTTAATTTATAATAATATTTTATTTGATTATATTAATTCTTTTTAAATTATAATATACTGTTTATGTGGGGAAGCTGTGTTTAGATATATCAAAGCATTAGTTATTAAAATATAAATTCAAGGTGGTTTCAAAAGGAACTAAATAATTTAAAAATTTAAATAAAAAATACGTAATAAAAATCAACTTCATATTTATTGGAGTTGATTTTTTATGGGAAATAACTATTTTAAGTATAATTATTAGAGAAAAAATTAGAAATATGATAAAATCTTATAGTTAAGCAAAATATTACATTGAAGGGATTTAATCATGAAAACAAAGTTATTTATAAGTAGTCTTGAAGTCTTTGCTAATCATGGATTATTTGAAGAAGAAAATAAATTAGGGCAAAAATTCATTTTTGATATAGAATGTGAAGTTAATTATCAAAAAGCGTTGTTTAGTGATGAAATGGCGGATAGTATTAGTTATGCAGATATTGCTACTGTGGTAGTTGATACAGCTACTTCTAATACGCATAATTTATTAGAACGTTTGGCAGGAGAAATATTAAAAAATATGTTTGATAAGTTTTCGCAACTTGAAAATATAAAGGTAAGAATTAATAAACCGTCAGCGCCTATAAAATACCATTTTGAAGGATGTGGTGTAGAAGTAGAAATATCGCGTGAGGAGTTCTATAAAATATAATGATTATCTTAGCACTAGGGACTAATATAGAACCAAGAGAACAATATTTAAAAGATGCTTTAAAAAAATTAGAAGAAAATAATTTAAAGATTAAATTGAAAAGTAGTATTTATGAAACACCTGCTTGGGGCGGGGTAGCAAATCAAAATTTTTTAAATATGTGTATTGAAGTTGATTGTAATTTAAAAGCACATGAATTATTGGATATAATTCAAGAAATAGAACTAGATCTAGGACGTGTTCGCCTCAAACATTGGGGAAATAGAACGATAGATATTGATATTATAGAGTATAAAGGACAAAAGTTTAATGATGAAAGATTAACAGTTCCTCATAAGTATCTTCATAATAGAAACTTTGTTTTACAACCTATTTATGAGTTGTATGGTGATGTGAAGATAGATGGAAAAAGTATAAAAAAATCGTTAGAAAATATCGATGCTCCTATTGAAGTCTATTTAGAAAAGATATAGAAGAAAGGATAGAGAATGTTTAAAATAAGAGAAGTAGAAATACCAAATAAAGTTGTTTTAGCACCTATGGCAGGAGTTTGTAATGCCGCTTTTCGACTAACAGCAAAAGAGTTTGGAGCGGGCTTGGTTTGTGCGGAGATGGTTAGTGATAAAGCCATTTTGTTTAATAATCAAAAAACTATGAATATGTTATATATAGACCCGAGAGAACGTCCACTTAGTCTTCAAATATTTGGTGGAGAAATAGACACTTTAGTAGAAGCAGCAAAGTATGTAGACAAAAATACAGAGGCTGATATTATAGATTTAAATATGGGTTGTCCAGTACCTAAAATAACAAAAGTAGATGCAGGAAGTAAGTTGCTTTTAGATCCAGATAAGGTTTATGAGGTAATTGCTAGATTGGTAGATGCGGTATCTAAACCCGTAACTGTAAAAATGCGTATGGGTTGGGATGATGAGCATATTTATATTATGGATAATGCAAGAAATGCAGAACGAGCTGGAGCTAGCGCAATAGCTATTCATGGTCGTACCAAAGTTCAAATGTACAGTGGTAAAGCTAATTGGGATGTTATTCGTGATGTAAAAAAAGAATTGAAAATTCCAGTAATTGGGAACGGAGATGTTACCACACCTGAATTAGCAAAAAAAATGTTGGATGATACAAATTGTGACGCTGTTATGATTGGGCGTGCAGCTTTGGGGAATCCTTGGATGTTATATCGCACAGTTAAATATTTGGAGACAGGTGAGTTGAGTGATGAACCTAGCCCAAGGGAAAAAATAGATGTTTGTTTATTACATTTAAGACGACTTATGGAAATAAAACCAGAGAAAGTTGCTGTTCATGAAATGAGAAAACATGCGGCATACTATATGAAGGGAATTAAAGGCGGTTCTAAAGTAAAAAAAGAATTGAACCAATTAAATACATATTCAGAAATGGAGAATTTATTTGGGGAATTTCTTGATTATTTAGAAAATGGAATAGTCAAAGAAAAAAAGGAAATAATAATTTAATGTATTAAATTATTAACTATAAAATTTAGTATATTATAATTATTTTTATACTTTATTTAATGAAAAGCATATTATAGCTATATAACAACTAAATACAGCATTTTTTTAAAAAAATTAATTATAATCAGGTAGCAAAGCTAATACTCAAAAATTAGAGTAAAATCTAGTCAAGAGTAATTTAATGTGTTATAATTGATTTGAAGAAATTTTCGTTAAGAGGAGGTAAAAATTTATGACTAGAAAATCAAAAGTTATAGCAACACTAGGTAACAGTACAGATAGTATTCTAGAAAAAATTGTAGATGGTGGAGCAGATGCCGTTTTAATAGATACTTATTATGGTGAAGAAGAAGAAAATGTTTCAAGAATAGAAAAAATAAAGCAACTAAGAGAAAAGCTAAATAAAAATACAGCTATTATATACGATTTAGATCATATATATGCACAAAGCAAGTACAAACTTATAAAAATAGAAGAAGAGAGCGTAGACTTTGCATGTAAGCACGATGTAGATTTTATTGCTTGTCCATTTGTAAGTAATATCGATGAAATTCGTAAAGTTAAAGATATACTTACAAGTCGCGGGAAAAAGGATATCGGTTTAATCGTGAAGATAGACTGTAAAGAAGCTTATGATAATATTGATGAAATAATTAGCTTTGCAGATTCTATTATGATTAATCGTGATGAGTTGGGTATGGAAATGCCTTATCAAAATCTTCCAAGTATACAAAAAGAAATAATAAGAAAAGCTAATGATTCTACTAAAGATGTTATTTTAACAACACAAATGTTACATTCGATGATATATAATCCAAGACCGACACGTGCAGAAGTGTCAGATGTAGCTAATGCTATTATTGATGGAGTAGATGCTATTATGCTTATAGAAGAAACAGCGACAGGTAGTTATCCTAAAGAAGTTCTTGAAACAGTAGATAGAATTATAAAATATATTGAAAAACAAGATGTTGTAAATGAAGAAGATACTGAATACAGAAAACATAAAATGGATATTGCACATGCGATTTCATTATCTACAAAACACTTGCTAGATGCTGTTGATGTTAACAATATTGTAACTTACACTAAATCGGGAAGCACAGCTAAGTTTATAGCAAGATATAGACCGAAAGTACCGGTGCTTGCAGTTGTACCAACAAAGGAAAAAGCACGAAAATTAGCTTTAACAAGGGGAGTTACAGCATTTATAGAGCCAAAAACTTTAACAATGGAAGAGATGTTAGAAAATGCTGCACAATATTCAAAAGAATCAGGGTTGGCAAAAGAAGGTGATTATATTTTAATTACCGCTGGACAACCAGACTTAGGTAAAGATAATGTGCCACCAACAGATTTTGTTAACATACGTAGTGTTTAATAAAGTTTAGACATTATGAAAACTTGGCAATAAAAATTATTTGTAAATCACAAGTTAAACAAATGTATCAAAAGGATTTAATTCTATTAAAAGTAGGATTAAATCCTTTTGATTTTATGTTAATATATTTATTAGTGTAGTTTATATAAGTTATAGTTTTAAATTTTATACAAAAAATGATATACTAAAATCTAATAAGTTTGGATATAAATGAAAGCAGAAAGTGATTTGTGAAAAGGAATTAGAATATTATGAAAGAAGAAAATAAGAAGAGATTATTAAACAGAATAATAAAATATGTATTATTAACGATATTAATGATAGGTATTTCTTTTGGAGTATACTCATACTTTAAGGCAGGAGAGGATATACAACCTATTCAAGAAATACAAAAAATAGACCAACAAGAAACAAAAGATGAAGGTTATAAGCCGGATAAAGCAGAAAAAGAATATTTAGAAAAAAAATTCAAGGAGCTAAGAGATATTAATAGCGATGTAATTGCTTATATGTATGTTCCGGGAGATGGTGAAGATTCATTAAAAGAACCAATTTTACAGACTACAAATAATAGTAAATACTTAGTAATAGATATTTATAATAAGCCATCAAATCTTATCGGTGCAGTGTTTATGGATTATGAAAACAATGCATCTTTCGCAGAAAAAGATATTAAATGGATTTTTGGGCATGCTCGAGGTGGTATAGAAGAAAAACGAATAACACTAGATACTAGAGTCTTTAATAATATAAATTGGTTTGGTAAAAAAGATTATTTCGATACACATAGGGTTATTGTTATTGAAACACCGGAAAGAAAATATTACTATGAAGTGACAGGTGTTAGCGTTGTTAATGAAAATACAGAATTATATCAACTTCCTAACAATTCAGAAGATAAACAAATATTTATAAATAAGTTTAAAACAAGTTCGAAAAATTGGTTATCTGATACTAAAATTTCTGGAGATGATAATATGGCAGTTTTTGCTACCTGTAGATTGGATAATGTATATTTAAGAAGTTTAGTATTAGCTAGACAAATACCAGATTCTGAATTGAAGGATTTTTTAGAAAAATACAAGGATTTATTAAATAGCTAAGAAAAAAGAATATTCCTGAATTTCAGGAATATTCTTTTTAGTTGTTATTATCTTTTAAACTAAAGTAACTAATAACAGTACATATTAGCATAGCAAGTGTAGTTATATAAAATGGAGTTAAGAATTTCTCTAAATGTAGAGCTTCAGGTAGTTTAGTAAGAATAATAGGTGTTAAAATGACACCAATATTACCACCGACTAACATGATGCTCGTACTAAAGTTAATAAATTTATTTTCCAGCTTATTAGAAATGTAAAAGAAGTTGAATGACATAGCCCCAACAAAACTAATTCCGATAAGAATAGCTCCTAAAATAAATAAAGCTATATTGTTAGAAAATGCAAATATCATACTCCCTAAAGTCATAAAGCTTAACATAATAGTTAATGTTAGATTTTTAGCTCTTTTTACAAAAAATCCAAATAACAATCCAGAGAAAATGCCACTAATTGCAAGAATAGTTAATAAGTTGGTTACTGTAGCTGGATGATAGGAATATTTTTCAATCAATAATGTAGGAATCTTAATTGTAGCTCCCATATAAGACACTCCAATAAAGAAAGTAAGTAGAGTTAGATAAATAGTTTCTTTATGAAATTTACCACTTACTTTTTTATTATAGATATTTTCAGAGTTTGGAACAAAAAATAAAAATAATATAAATATAGGTAGTGCTAAGGCATAAACTAAAAAGGTATATTGCACACCTAATATTACTAGATACCCTGAAATAAAAGTTGTTAAAGCTTTACCGATGTTTAAAAATGCGGTACGTAGACCAATCATAGCACCACGAGTACTATCATCAAAAAAGTCGCTGATTAAACTAATTGATAATGAATTAAAAAGTCCAATTCCTGCGCCAAGAAACAATCTGCTAATTAAAACTAATTTGAAATTAGATGTAAAGACAGGAACTAATCCAAAAATAAATATTATAATAAGTCCCAGTAAAACAGTATTCTTTTTCCCTAAAAATTTTATGACTACATTGCTAAGTAAAACAAAAATTGTAATCATCATAGCGGGTATAGTTGCAAGTGACTCTACAGATGCTAGCCCAATATTAGAATTTTGTTCATTATAAAAATTATAAAGACTTGGGATAACAGGAGAAATTGCTAAGTGGGACATCAAAAGTATAGATATGCTAAGTAATGAAAACGTAGCTGTCAGATTTAATTTCATTGTATTCTCCTTAGAATGTTATATTAATAAATATACCATACAAGTATAAAAAAAATAATACTAAAGGTCAAGTTTTAGTAGATAGAAATAAAATTCAGTAACAGTTATGTGATTTTATAAATTATTATTTTTTCATACTATGTTGAAATTAATACAAAACAATTTAAATCAAGACTTGTTATTAAATTTATAATGAGATAAAATATAAATAATATTACTTATGGAGGAATATTTATATAATGGCAAAAGCAGAAATAAGAAGAATAGTAATGGATATGGTAGAAGAAAATTGCTATATAGTATATAAAAATGATCGCGGACTTATAATAGACCCAGGAGAAGGCTTTGAAAAGATACAAAAAGCTGTAGAAGAACTAGGAGTTAAGATTGAAGCAATTCTTTTAACACATGCTCATTTCGATCATATTATGTCACTGGACGAATGTAGAAAATATTATAAAGTTCCAGTGTATATTTCACCTTATGAAAGAGATTGGCTAAGTAATCCTGATTTTAATGGTTCAACAATGTTTAGATTAAGAAGAGCTCCTATGACAGAAGCCGCAGAATTCGAGTTTGAAGAAAATAAAAAATATGAAATTGCAGGAATGAGCTTTACAGTTTTACCAACTCCGGGTCATTCACCAGGTGGAGTATCTTTTGATTTTGGGAAATTCATTATTGTAGGAGATGCATTGTTTAGAAACGGATTTGGACGTTATGATCTTTATGGTTCGGACTTTAATGCTTTAAAAAATTCACTACATAATGTTTTGTTTAAACTAGATGAAGAAAAAATAGTTTATCCAGGACATGGAGATGATACGACAATAGGACGCGAGCGTCATTTTAATTTAATAGGAAATTAATAATTATAGAATAAAAATAAGTAAAGGGTTAAGTAAAATTGTGAAAAAGCACGTAGGAAAATGGTTTATATATTACAAATTTTTTAATGTTTTATGGCTCGGTTTAATTTTGATTGGAAGCATTTATGCATTATTAATGCTTTTAAATATTGATAGTATAGCAGGTTGGAGTATCTATCTTATAGTAGGGTTATTGATAGGAGGTTTATTTTTAAATACTCTTATTGGTATGTTAGTCCAAAAAAATTATAAAGATAATACTTTTTATGAAATAACGAATCGACATATAAGAGCAGGACAGGCAATGTGCTATGCATATTTTAAAGAAGAAAAAACAGCACCAGTACATAATGTGCTTAACTATAGAATAGTGCAGAATCCTTTGTTAAAATTAGTAAATATTTATGTGCTAAGGATAAATTGTGGATCAGAATTTTTAAAAATTTATGCAGAGAAAGATGATATAACAGAGTTAGAATATATTTTGAAAGAAATATTAAAAGATAATTTAAAATATAGGAGGTACAAAGATGAATAATATAAAAAAAAGTCGGGTACATCCTTTAGGAATTTTAGATTTTATTATCTCTGTTTTAAAACTCTTCTGGATTTTTGTAATACTACTCTTGCGAGAAGATGGATTACCAAGATATTTAATTCTTGCTGGAATCTGTTTAATTTTAATATTATGGGGTGTGTTAAATTATTTGGCAACAACTTATGAAGTAGCAGATAATGTTATAATATATCGCGAAGGTATTTTCAATAAAAAAATAAAGAATATCAATTTGGAAAATATTCAATCATTAGATACGAGTTCTAATATTTTGTATCAAGTTTTTAATCTTGTTTCATTAGATATTAATTTGGTAGCAGATAAGATTAGAATAAGACCACTAAAAAAAGATATAGCTTTAGCATTAATCCAAAAACTCAATAAAGTGAAAAATGTTAATAAAACTAATATAAATAATCAAGATATTGGACAGCATGAAGAATTGGGACTAATAACAGAGGAAAAAGAAGAAGTGAAAATTCTATCGCTGAGTATAAAAGATTTGATTTTTTATGGATTACTACGAGTGAGATTTTTAGCAGCATTAGGTCTACTTTTTGCTTTTTATGATAAAATTAAGGATGTTGTTAAGTATATTTTTGATAGTAGCGATATAGTAGATAAATATCTAGAAAAAGGAGCGAAAAGTGCAGCAGGTGATGTTAAGTTATTAATTACAATAACTCTTGTTTTTATAGTACTTATTATAATTGGCTCAATTATATTTACCGTAACTAAATTCTATAATTTCACATTACTAAGAAAAGATAATAATCTTCTTTGTAAGTATGGCTTATTGAATAAAAAATCTTTAGTGATTGATATAGAAAGATTACAAAGTATTAAAATAAAAGAGCCGTTACGCTATAGATTCTTTGGCTTAGTAAAGTTATCAGTGGAAACTTTAACGAAAACAGTATCAGAGGATCTGAGTGAACAAAAGACAACAATAGATCTTATGCCATTAGTTTCAAAAAAAGAGGCACAAAGATTTATTGAAGAAAACTTAAGTTTAGATTTAGGGTATTATAATAGTTTAAAAGGGGAGAAAATCCCAAAACGTGCAAGATTTGTAATGTATCGTTGGAGTGTTATAAATTGTGCGTTTCTTCCTCTAATTATATTTTTCTTTCTTTATGTGGTGAAAATTCCAGTTTTGGAAACAAACAAAATAGAGATAGCTTTAGTACTTTATCTTGTCTTACTTTTTTATAGCCTTTTAACAAAAATATATAAGTTAAAAAATAATGAAATAGCTTATGATAACAATAATTTTAAATATACATATATGAGTGGATTGGAAATTGTCACAGAGTTTATTAAAGTTAAGAAGGTTGGAACAATAAACAAGCAAACTCATTATTTCTTAAATCGTCTAAATCTTGTTCATCTAAAGATTAATTCAATAGGGAATAACTCCGATATAAATTTACGATATTATGATAAACAATATCATCTTAAGTTAGAAAAAGATTTCTTAGAAAAGGAGACTGTTTATGCAAATAATATTTAAAAAAGAGCGATATATATTACCAGAAAAAGCTAAATTTTATTATAAGCTAGATTACTTACTTAGAACTATAATGGCTATTTTAACAGTATTAGGGATTGTGAGCTTTAGGTTTTTTGTTTTAGGAAAGCAATTAGAGTATCTTTTATTTTCTATTATTATCGGTTTAATTTTTATAGTAGGAGGAATATGTATTTGGAAAATAGTACCTCTAAAATATGAACATTATTCATATAGTTTTGACAAAGAGGGTATAACTTTAGTTAGAGGTGTGTTTTTTAAGGTGAAGGAATTCTTGCCATATAATACTATACAAGATGTGACTTTAGAAAAAGGACCTATATTATCAAAATTAAATTTAGCAAATATAAAGATAAAAGGTATTAATAGTGTTTTAACAATAGATACAATTGATGAAGAATTAGCAGAAGAAATAAAAGAAAATATATTAAAAGAGCGTAGTTTGTATAATGTAGAGTATTAGTTCTAAATAATATTTAGAATTAATACTTTTATTATAATTCTTTTTGGTTGACAAAAGAATGGAACTATATTAGAATTTACTATACTGATAAAAGAAATATAAATACTTATCAAGAGTGAGTGAGGGATAAGGCCCGATGATCTCCAGCAACCTAGTCATATGACTAAGGTGCTTTCCTTAGCAAAGTTTACTTTGAACGATGAGGTATATAAAAAGACCTTATCTAACATGATGAGGTCTTTAATTTTTTATGTTAAAAAAATTAAGGATAAGAGTGATAGTTTTGTATTAATATCAGACAAAACAGATAAGAGTTAGGAGAAAAAAATGGCTAAAACATATTTATTTACATCAGAATCAGTAACAGAAGGGCATCCAGATAAAATTGCAGACCAAGTATCTGATGCAATACTAGATGAAATCTTGAGACAAGATCCATACGGGCGAGTAGCATGTGAAACATGTGTAAATACAGGACTTGCTGTTTTGATTGGAGAGGTTTCGACAACAGCAAATATAGATTTCCAAAAAATAGTTCGTGATACAATTAATGAGATTGGGTATAATGATCCAAATAAAGGATATTCTGGAGATCATATTTCTGTATTGGTAGGGCTAGACAAACAGTCTCCAGATATTGCACTAGGAGTAGATACTGCATTAGAAACAAAACAAGAAAAAGAAGAAAATGAAGTAGGGGCAGGAGACCAAGGTTTAATGTTTGGTTTCGCTACGAATGAAACTTCGTCTTATATGCCACTGCCAATTTACTTGAGTCACAAACTTGCAAAACAACTTGCAACAGTTAGAAAAGATGGTACATTAAATTATTTAGGGCCAGATGGTAAAGTGCAAGTAACTGTTGAATATGATATAAATCATAAAGTAAAACGTATAGATACTATTGTCGTATCAACTCAACATGATGCAGATGTTTCCCAAGAACAAATCCATGCAGATATTAAAAAATATGTTATTGTTCCATGTTTAGATAAAGAATTACTAGATGAAAACACTAAATATTTTATTAATCCGACAGGTCGTTTTGTAATTGGTGGACCGGTGGGAGATGCTGGACTTACAGGACGTAAAATTATTGTTGATACTTATGGAGGATTTTCACGTCATGGTGGAGGAGCATTTAGTGGTAAAGATGCAACAAAAGTTGACCGTTCGGGTGCATATATGGCGCGCTATATTGCGAAAAATATCGTAGCTAGTGGAATCTGTGACAAAGTAGAAGTTCAACTTGCTTATGCTATTGGAGTAGCCCATCCGGTATCTATTTTTATAGAAACATTTGGAACTTCAAAAGTAGATGAAGGAGAAATTGTTAAAACAATTAAAAAAGAATTCAAATTAACTCCAAACGGAATAATAGAAACACTTGATTTAAGAAAACCAATTTTCAAAAAGACAGCAGCTTACGGGCATTTTGGTCGTGAAGATGAAGATTTTACATGGGAAAGAACTGATAAAACAGAATCATTTAAAAAATTATTGAAATAAGATATAAAAATATAATCCGACTAGTATTATAGATACTATTCGGATTATATTTTTGCATATTAATTGAAAAAAAGATGATATTAGTGTTTAATATAAATAAGTAAAAGCAGTGAAAAAAGTATGTAAAAAATGTGGAGGTAGTTATGAATCTATATGAACAAATTGGTGAAGAGAATATTGATCTTTTGGTAAGTTATATGTATGATGATATAATCCCTAATGATGATAGAATAAATATATTATTTTCAGATGGTTTTGATAAGATAAAAATAGAGCAAAAAAAATTTTTTAGGTTATTTTTGGGGGAACCAGGCCATTCTATTTTTGCTACACCAGATTTAAGAAGAAAGCATATGAAATTACCAATATCTATAAAAGAAGCGAAATATTGGTTGGAGGACTTTGAATTAGCATTAGAGAGACTGGATATAGATCCATCAATAAAAAAATTTTTTAGTCAAAAAATAAATTCATTGACTATGCAAATGATAAATACTATTTAATAAAAAACGGATTAAAAATGATTAACATTCTTAATCCGTTTAAATTATTTATGCGACAATTTCATCTCCGTCACTTCTAGAAAAAATTTCTCTTAAAGTTTCAGGTGTTGCTGTAGAGATAAATCTTATAGATGCCTTTATATTATATAAAAATGCTTCATCTTTATGTATTCTATGTGCAGAAATTGCCCCTTGGATACTAGTAAACAACCATTCACTAACAGGGTTGCACACTTCCTCTGGTAAATCCCTATCAAATAATCCATCTGCAAGAAGTAAACGCCAATTTTCTAATATATCGCTACATTTTTCAGCGATAATCGGTGAAAGTTCTGATGTCTCCATAGCTAATAAAGTTAACGAAAATCCACTATGTTTGCACGCTCTTCCTTTAGATATAAAAAGATCAAAAACAGCAGTTAAATATTCCTCTAAAGTCCCTAATTTTGGAGAAATTGTTCTGAATTCTTTTTTTACATTGCAATTTATTTTATCCAATGCCTCAATGTAAATTTCATCTTTTCCTTTTGGAAAATAATAATAAACGCTTCCTTTAGGGGCTTTAGCTTTTTTAATTATATCCTGAACACTTGTCAGAGAATAGCCCTTAGTTCAAACGTTTTGGACAGTCGTTAAAATAATATTTTCTTTTACTTTATTATTTAGAGTCATGTCGTTCACTCCCTTGTTAATTTTTATATTCTAATTATACAATATTTATATAGAAAAAATCAACAATTTATAATAAATTTTTTTAAAAATATTTAGTCAGAAAGTTTTTAAATAGCATATGATAACGGATAACATTTTTTCTAGTTAGAGAAGATAGTTTTAAAAATTTATAATTGGAATAATAAATTTTAATAATAATATATAGATAATATAGGTCTTTTAGGTCTATATTTTTGATTGAATAAAGTTTATTATTGATAAAATAGCGGTAATCTCTATAGTAAATAAAGTTTAATAGTATATAATTTTATTTAACTAGTTCTTGTCGAATATTTGTATTTAAAGGCTTTTTATAGTACAATATAACATGATATTTAGTAAGGAGATGGCTATGTTAAAGAAAAAAATGTTTCAACTTTGTGTTGAATTAACGAATGGAAATTTAAGTTCAAAAGCTTTAAAAAAATTAACAAAATCTAATTTGAGCAGATTGATGATTCAGCCTTTCGCAAAAATTTATAATATAAACACTGATGAAATTTTAGATGAGATAGATGATTTTAAAAACCTAAATGACTTTTTTATAAGAAAATTGCGCCCAGGAGCACGACCAATAGACCAAGGTGAGGATAGTCTTGTAAGCCCAACTGACGGTGTTATTTCGGAAGTAGGAACTATTAAGGAAGATAGAACTTTTGTAGTAAAAGGTCAAACGTATAATGTTCAAACATTAGTTGGTGATAGCGACTTAGCTGACAAATACAAAGAGGGTACATATATTATTATTTACTTGAGTCCTAAAAATTATCATCGTATTCATTTTCCAATGAATTCACAAATAAAAGATGCATATAGTCTTGGGAAATATTCTTATCCAGTTAATAATTTAGGATTAGAATTAGGGGATAATATTTTGAGCTACAATTATCGTCAAGTGTATAAGCTAACAGGAAAAATTAACTATACACTAATACCTGTGGGGGCACAAAATGTAAATTCAATAGTACCGACTTATGATAATATCTATGTGAAAAAAGGAGAAGAGTTAGGATATTTTGAGTTTGGTTCTACAGTTGTATTATTATTTGAGAAAGATAACATTCTTCTTGAAGAAAATTTAGAAAATAGAGAAATCAAGATGGGAGAAAAAATAGCTACAGTGTTGTAAGCTATTTTTAAGTAGGTAAGTTATGTTATTAAAGAAGTATTTTTCACCAGATGATTTTGTAGAAAAGTATGAGTTTATAGATGTTGAATATATGAATATGCACAATAAGAAGGTTATTATTTCAGATTTAGATAATACTCTTATTTCATGGGATAGCAAAAAAGATACAAAAGAGCTTAATCGTTGGTTAAAAAAAATGAAACGAGCTGGTTTTGATATTATTGTCGTGTCAAATAATAGTGAAGAAAGAGTAGAAGAGTTTTGTAAACAATTAAATCTTCAATATGTAGCAGATGCTAAAAAGCCGTTAACACATGGTTTTAAAAAGGCACTTAGCAAGTTAAACAGAAAACCTGAAGAAGCAATTATTTTAGGAGACCAAGTTTTAACCGATGTATTTGGTGCAAAAAGTCTTGGAGTTATGAGTGTGTTGGTAAAGCCAATTTCAAAAACCGATGCTTTTAAAACACGAATTAATAGATTTTTCGAAGGAATTATAGTACAAAATTTAACTCGTAGAAAACTATTTCCAAAAATGAAGAAGGTTAATTATAAATTGAAACTAAAAAAAGAGAAAGATGGAGGCCATATTGGATAATAAAATTTATTGTATAGGCTGTGGTGCAGAAATACAAAGTGAAAACCCAAATAAACAAGGTTATTTACCAAAAAGTGTGGTTGAAAAAAGTATTGAAGAAAATAATCTAGTTTGTAAAAGATGTTTTCGTTTAAAAAATTATAATGAAGTTTCTGATGTAGAGCTTGGAGCAGAAGATTTTTATAAACTTATAAAAACTTTATCTAAAAAAGATGGCCTTATAGTTAAGGTCGTTGATATCTTTGATTTTTCGGGAAGTTGGATAGAAGACGTTATAGATATTGTTGGTAATAATAAAGATATTGTATTAGTTGCTAATAAGCTAGATTTATTACCAAAATCTGTTAAACAAAACAAAATTAAGCAATGGTTGTTTAAAATGTTGAAGGCAAAAGGTATCAAAGTTAAAGATATCTTATTAATAAGTGCTATTAAAAATCATGGAATTGAGGAAGCAGCAGCGCGCATTGATGAATTACGTAATGGGAAAGATGTCTATATAATTGGTGCAACTAATGTAGGTAAGTCTACTTTTATTAATAAATTAATCGAGCTTACAACTGGGGATAAGAATGTTATTACGACTTCTCATTTTCCAGGGACAACTTTAGGAATGATAGAGATACCTCTAGACCGAGCAACAAGTATTTATGATACACCAGGTATAATCTTAGATTATGATATCGCTCATTATTTAGATGCTAAGAGTTTGAAATTAGTTATACCGAAAAAAGAAATTAAGGCGCGTGTATTCCAACTTAATGCTGAACAAAGTCTATTCTTTGGCGGTATGGCAAGGGTTGATTTTGTAAAAGGTGAACGTCAAAGCTTTACTCTATATGCATCTAATTTAGTTGATATTCATAGAACAAAACTAAGTAATGCAGATGCACTTTTTGAAAAACATTTAGGAACACTGTTGAAACCACCATTCGAAGATAATATATCTATTTTTAAAAACCAAGTTAAGAAAAATTTCAAGATTGATGATAGGAAGATAGATATTGTTATTTCTGGACTTGGCTGGATAACTGTTAACAGCGATAGTGGTTGTGAAATAGATATTTATGTTCCGGAAGAAATCGAAGTGTTTGTGAGAGAATCGATTATATAAAAAATAATAATTAAAGAAAAGAGGACGAAATGTTAAAAGGAAAACAAAAAAGACAATTAAGAGCGTTGGCACATCATTTAACACCTATTTTTCAAGTGGGAAAATCAGGGGTTAACAGTGAGATGGTTCAAGGTATTCGAGATGCATTGGAAAAACGTGAATTGTTAAAAGTAAGTATCCTTCAAAATTGTGAAGAAGATAAAGACGAAGTTGCAAAAGTTTTGTCAGAACGCACCTCATCAGAACTAGTTCAAGTAATTGGGCATACTATTGTATTGTATAAGCAAAGCTCAAAAGAAAAATATCGCAAAATAGAGTTGGTGAAATAATATGGCAATAGCCCTATATGGAGGAAGCTTTGATCCAATTCATATTGGTCATTTGATTACAGCACAAAATGTTATAGAAAACTACGATGTAGAAAAAGTAATTTTTATTCCATCGCATGTTACACCTCTTAAAAATCGGAAATTAGAAGCTAGTGATGAAAATAGGTTAAAAATGACATATATTAGCACAAAAAATAGCAATAAATTTATCGTAAGCGATTATGAAATAATGAAAAAAGATGATGTCAGCTATACCTATAATACTCTAAAATATTTTAAAGAAATTTATCCAGATGAAAAAATTTATTTCATTGTTGGAACAGATAGAGCGAAAGATTTAAAAAAATGGTATAATATAGAGGAACTATCAAAACTTGTAACATTTATATTTACAGCGAGAAATGGAGAGAGTTTAGAAGAGATAATAGCGAGTGATGAGTTTTATAAAACTATTAGCTATGAAATTATGATTTCACCTATTATTGAAATTAGTTCGAGTTTAATAAGGGATAATATAAAAAATAATAAAAGTATAAATTATATGGTTACAGATGAATGTAAGGTATATATAGAGGAGTTGGGTTTATATGGAATTTCAAGAAATTCAAAATAAAGTAAAAGAGATATTACCACAAAAAAGATATGAGCATACGCTTAGGGTAGTGGAAGTGGCAAAAAATCTTGCGGAAATATATGGTGCGAATGTTGAACGTGCAGCTCTTGCGGCGTTAGTTCATGACGTATGCAAACCTATGGATGAAGTACTTATGAAAAAATATGTAATACTTCATAACTTAGATGTGAAGTTATTGGATTATCCTGTTGAGGTTCTTCATGGGCCAGTAGGAAGCGCCTATATTGAAGAGGCGTTTGGCATAGCAGATGAAGAGGTTAAACTTGCAGTAGCAAATCATACTTTTGGTAGAAAGCACATGACGCTTTTAGAAAAAATTATTTTTATTGCAGATTATATTGATCCTCAAAGGAAACATCCACACCTACAAGAAGTAACAGAAGTAGCACAATATGATTTAGATGAGGCTGTAAGACTTTCTGCGAAATATACATTAGTATATTTAATTGATAATGATGAAAGAATTTATCCATCATTATTAGAATGTTATAATTACTATAATATTAAAAATTATCGTGTTGGATTCAAAGAAAAGAATAAAGAAAAAATTTTATCAGATGAAAAAACTATAACAATTCGTAATAAGAGTGAAGCTCACTTTAAAAAAGGTGATTTATTAGAAGCAACAACTTATGAAGATCCAGATACAGTGTTTGCTACATTAGAAGTAGACTTAGTAAAACCTGTAACTAGAGATACTTTAACAGAGCGTTATGCAAAATATTATGGTGTAACATTGGATGAACTAATTGCTAAATTGGCAGAAAGATATCCAGATGATGACGTATTATACGTTGTTATGTTCCATGTAATAAAAAAATAAGAAAGAGGAAAAAAATGCAAATAGAAGAATTATTAAAAGTTGTCGTAGATGCTTGTGACGACAAACATGGTTATGATATTGTCGCGTATGACTTAACAAGTGCAGGAGTTTTATATGATTATTCAGTAATCTGTCATGCTCCAACTAGTAGACAAGTAGAAGCAATCGCAGAGGAAGTACGCGAAAAAGTATTAGAAAGCGGTGCGGAAATACACAGCACTGAAGGACAAAGAGAAGCAAAATGGATTCTTATGGATTTAGGTGATGTCATCGTAAATATTATGACGCGTGATGATAGAGAATATTACGAATTAGATGCATTATTCGGGAAATATCCACTTAAAGAGGTATAATATGTACGAAAATTTAAGTATTGTTTATGATAAATTAATGGATGTTGATTACGATACTTATGCTAATATAATAGCTCAAGAATTAGGAGATAAAAAGGATCTTCTAATTCTTGATTTAGGTTGCGGTAGTGGAACGATGATTCCTTATCTGAAAAAATATGGTCAGGTATTTGCGGTTGATAATAGCGAACAAATGCTCTCTATAGCGAGTTCGAAATCACCCGATAATAATTTTTTTGCTATGGACTTATTAGAAATATCTAATTTAGGATATGAATTTGATTTTATTCTTAGTGCGTTTGATGTTTTTAATTATTTACTTGATTTCGATAATTTTAAAAATGGTTTAAAAGAAGTATATTCTTCATTGAAAACTGATGGAAAATTTATTTTTGACATTCATACCCCTAAAAAAATGAAGAATATGATAGATAATCAAGTGTTTGCTTACGAAACTGATGAAATTAGTTATCTTTGGTTTGCTTATGGAACTGAGCAGGAACTGGAAGTAGAAAGTGAATTGACATTTTTTATTAAACAGAAAAATGGACTTTATCGTCGCCTTGAACAGTTTCATACACAACGTACATATGAAATAGAAGATATCAGTTCAGCAGCTAAGGAAATAGGTTTTAAAATTAATAAATATTTTTGTGACTTTGAACTAGATAATAAGGATTATGAAAATGCTGATAGAATAATTTTTATATTGGAGAAATAATATGGTGTTTGATTTTAAAAAAGAATATAAAGAGTTATATAAACCGAAGACTAAACCTAGTATAATAAATGTAGAAAAAGCAAATTTTATTGCTGTAAGAGGAGTAGGAGATCCTAATGCAGAAAATAGTGAATATAAACAGTCAATAAGTCTTTTATATCCTATTGCTTATGCAATTAAAATGAGTAAAAAAGGTGATTACAAAATTGATGATTATTTTGATTTTGTTGTTCCTCCACTAGAAGGTTTTTGGTGGCAAGAAGGAATTAAAGGAGTAGACTATGCTAATAAAGATAGTTTCAATTTTATTTCTTTAATACGTATGCCTGACTTTGTTACTAAAGAAGTTTTCGAATGGGCGATTGAAGAAACGACTCGTAAGAAAAAAGAGGATTTTTCAAAAGTAGAGTTTTTTACTTATGATGAAGGTTTATGTGTACAATGTATGCACATTGGGCCGTACAATGATGAACCGATAACAGTAGAGGCAATGCATGAGTATATGATTGAACAAGGGTATGAGTTAGACATTACGGACGAAAGATTTCATCATGAAGTTTATATTTCTGATGTTCGAAAAATCTCGCCTGAAAAATTAAAAACTGTCTTAAGACATCCAATTAAGAAAAAATAAAGTCCAGACTCGATTTGAAAATTAATATTTGAATCGAGTCTTTTAATTCATTGACATCATTATAGTTACATAGTATCATAATTACAGATATTGATTACAAAATTTAAAGAAAATTTAAGAAAAAAATATTATAATAACTTAAGAGATACTGTTTTTTGAAAATACAAATTTTATATACTCAAAAAATATATAATAATTAAGCTAATAATTTTGTTAGTAAATTGCCTGTAGAGAAATACAGTATAATTTAACATAACTATATAAAAAGATAATATACTTGAGAAAAACTAAAATTAAATAAATTGGAGAGGTTTATTATGGAAATACTAAAAAAAAAGATTTTAATAACGGGAGCATCTAGTGGGTTAGGACGTGAATTAGCATATCAGTTTGCTCAAAAGGGAAATGTAGAATTAATTTTAGTAGCTCGTAGAAAAGAAGCGTTGGAAAAGGTAGTGAAAAAGTGCCATACTTATGATTCAGTAAAAGCTAAAAGCTACTCTGTAGATATAGGGGCACAAGACCAAGTTGAAGGATTGTTAGAAAAAATAGATGATGTAGATATTTTAATAAATGCTGCAGGCTATGGAATTATGAAAGATTTTAGCGAATTTACTGATTATGAAGTAGTAAAAATGTTTGATACTAATGTTATTGGAACTATTCAATTAACGACAGAAATAGCTAAAAGAATGCGTGAAAATAAATCAGGATCAATCGTAACAATAGCATCATTAGCAGGAAAAATAGCAACGCCAAAAACATCTGTCTATTCAGCAACAAAATTCGCACTTATCGGTTATTTTAATGCACTGCGTTTAGAAGTAAAAAAAGATAATGTTCATATTATGACTGTGAATCCTGGACCAGTTGCAACAAATTTCTTTAATATAGCTGATGAAGATAAAAGTTACTTAAAAGCAATGGGCGATAAACCATTAACACCAAAATTTGTTGCAAAAAAAATTATAAAAGGTATAGAAAAGAGAAAACGTGAAGTTAATTTACCACTTAAGTTGGTATTAGGGGTTAAATTAAGTCAATTATTTCCTCGCCTAAGTGACAAAATATTATTAGGGATGTTTAAATAAAAATGAAATTAATAAATATTTCTACGAAAATTCTTTTTTGTAGGGATATTTATTTTTTTTGATTAAAAAGTAAGCTGCTGTTTAAATGGTAAAATAGCATGAAATATGGTAAAATAAAGTATTAAGTAATCACTAAAAAATTTTTCTTGAAAGAGATTAAAGGAGATTGACATGATAAATAAATTAGGATGGAAAATAGGTGGAGAACAAGGAGAAGGGCTTGAAGCAACAACTGAAGTTTTTTCGACAGTTCTAAACTCGCTAGGTTACCATATGTATTCAACTAGAGATTTTGCAAGTAGAATTAAAGGTGGACATAGTAATAGTAAAATTTGTATTTCAGAAGAGCAAATAGACGTTATTGACTATAAAACAGATATTCTTATTGCTTTTGATCAAACAACATTAGATAGTTATGTTGCTGAATTAGATGAGAATAGTATTATTATTGTTGATGAAAAGATAAAGCCAGAAATTTCAGAGGAAGTTACTGGATTAGTAGCAGTTTTCCCAATCACAGATCTTGCAAAAGAAATTTCAGCGCCAATTGTTAAAAATATAATAACACTAGGAATCTGTTCGGCATTATTAAATATAAATAAAGATATTTTTTATAATATGATTGAAGTGAAATTTTCATCAAAAGGTGAAGAAATAGTTGCTACAAATATCCAAGCATTTAACAAAGGATATGAGATAATGCAAAGTTTTATGGCAGAGCATAACCTAGGAGATAAGTATTATCTTAAAGAATTAGAGAAAAAAGAAAAAAATAATATGTGGCTAATAGGGAACCATGCGGCAGGATTAGGTGCTCTAGTTGCAGGATGCCGTCTATATTCAGGATACCCAATTACACCAGCCACAGAAATTATGGAATATTTATTTGAAAAATTACCAACTGTAAATGGAGCATATATTCAAACCGAAGATGAGATTGCGGCTCTTGGAGTTGCAATTGGAGCAAATTTTGCAGGTGTACGTGCCATGACGGCAACGTCTGGTCCTGGGATTTCCCTAATGACAGAATTTTTAGGTATGGCCGTTATGTCTGAACAACCAGTTGTTATTGTAGATGTTCAAAGAGGAGGACCGTCATCAGGACTTCCGACAAAAGTAGAACAGTCTGATATTTTCCATGCTGTTTACGGTGGTACTGGTGATGCTTCGCGAATTGTTTTAGCACCAACTACTGTAGAAGATTGTTTTTATACTATGATTGATGCATTTAATATGGCAGAAAAATATCAAACACCAGTTATTGTATTGATGGACTTGCAACTAGGTATGAATAAACAAACTGTTTCCGATTTTGATTTTAATAAAGTAAAAGTTGATCGTGGTAAACTTCTAAAACAAGAAGAAATTACAGAAGAAGACATAATTTATTTCAAACGTTATGGACTTGATTCACTTGTATCTGAACGTACTATCCCAGGACAAAAGGGTGGAATTCATAATGCTAATAGTTATGAACATTCAGTAGTAGGGTTACCTTCTGAAGTTAAGAAAAATACAATAAAACAAAAAGATAAACGTTCAGAAAAAATTGAAACAGCATTTATTGAAAATCCATTTGTTTTAAATGAATATAATGTAGAAAAAGATATTCTTTTAGTTGGTATTAACTCGACTTATGGAGTATTAAATAAAGCAGCCAAAGAGCTGAAAGAAAAAGGAATGAACATTGATACTATGCATTTACGTCAAATTTATCCGGTTGCTCAGAAGGTTAAAGATACTTTTGATAAATATAGAAAAGTCTATATTGTCGAGCATAATTCTAATAAACAATTACGAACAGTAATTTCAAGTAAGTATCATAATTCAGATAAAATTTCTAGTTTATTGAAATATAATGGTGATATATATTATACTCACGAGCTTATAGAGCAACTATTAGAGGAGGAGAGATAATATGAAAGTAACAATGAAAGATTATAAAAATAATGAAAAACCGGATTGGTGCGCTGGCTGTGGAGACTTTTCTGTTTTAGCTGGGATTCAAAGGGCAGTAGTAAATCTTGGAATAAGACCAGAAAATGTTGTAATTTCTGCAGGAATTGGTTGTTCTGGGAAAATAAGTGGATATACTAAAGCTTATGGAGTTCAAGGACTTCATGGACGCAGCTTACCAGTAGCCCAAGGAATAAAACTAGCCAATCAAGATTTAACAGTTTTTGCAATGGGTGGAGATGGCGATGGATATGCTATAGGTATTGGACACGCCGTTCACGCTATGAAACGCAACGTAAATATGACCTATATTGTTATGGATAATCAACTTTATGCCTTAACAAAAGGACAAATGTCACCTAAATCAGCAGAAGGATTAGTAACTACAACTACACTTGAAGGTGTAATGGAAAAACCATTGTCAGCTTTAAAAGTTGCATTATCTTGTGAAGTAACATTTTTGGCTCAAGCTTTTACTGGAGATATTAAAGGTATGATGGCTATTTTTGAAGAAGCTATTAAACATGATGGATTCTCGTTAGTTAATGTTTTCAGTCCATGTAAAACATATAATTATTATAATACTCCAGAATGGTATAAAGAGAATTTAACAAACCTTGACGATATTGAAGGCTATGATAATACTAATAAATTAGAAGCATATAGAATTTTAGAGGAGTATAATGATTTAGTAACAGGGGTTATATATAAAAATAATAATAAACCAAAGTATGAATCAATACTAAAAAATTATGATCAATCTAAACCATTAGCACATCAGAATTTGGAATTTGATCAAGAAATGTTTAAAAATCTATGTGATGAATTTAGATAAAGAGGTAGAGTATGAAATTAAGAAAACTTTTATTACCACTAGCAGTAGCTGGAACAATGTATTATATTTATAAAAAATCAGAAGAGCAAGAATTAAATAATGAGCATATCGATAGATGTCGTAATAGTTTAATAGCAGAAGGATACACAGTACTAGACAGCTATACATTAAACTTAATAGAAAACCAATATTTAATGTTTTATTTCAGCGATGAGGAAAAAGACTACGAAGTACGTTTTGATAAAGAAACAGATACTATAGAATATATAAAAGAGGTATAAGCGATGAATAAATCAGTAGAAAGATTCAAAGAACTGACAATGTTAGATGGGACATCTGGTTTTGAGAGTGAAGTTTCAAAATACTTAGAAAAAAATTTGTCTAAGTATGCGGATGAAATCAAATTTGACAATTTAGGTGGAATCTACGCAATCAAAAAATCAAAAAAAGAAAATGCTAAGACTGTCATGATTGCAGCTCATATGGATGAAGTAGGATTTGTAGTTACGAAGATTTTACCAAATGGATTTTTAAAATTTGAAACATTAGGCGGTTTCCGTGAAGATGTTTTATTAGCTCAGACTTATACTGTAACATCGTATGCTGGTAAGAAGTTTACTGGAGTAATAGGCTCTATTCCAAAACATTTCACAGCAGGAGTTGCTCAAAATGTAAAAATTAGTGATATGACGATTGATGTAGGTGCAGAAAATCGTGAAGAAGTTCTAAAAATGGGGATTCATGAAGGAGCATTTGTTACGCCGAAAACAACTTTTGAACAACTTACAGAAAATAGAATTATGTCAAAAGCTGTTGATAATAGATATGGATGTGTAATTATTACAGAAATTCTTGAACAATTTGCAGATAAAGAGTTAGATGTTAATTTAGTAGTTTGTGCAACAGTTCAAGAAGAAGTAGGACTTCGTGGAGCTAAAATAGCAGCTAATATGATTAAACCAGATGTATGCTTTGTAGTTGATTGTAGTCCAGCCAATGATATGGACGGATCAGCGACAAGTAACGGACGTTTAGGCGAAGGGTTTTTAATACGTTTAGTTGATAGAACAATGGTTCTTCGTCCAAATATGCGTGAAAAACTAGTTAGATTGGCAGAAGAAAATGGTATAAAATATCAGTACTTTACATCACCTGGAGGAACAGATGCTGGGGAAATTCATCAAGCATTAAATGGTGTACCAACTACTGTAATTGGGATTTGTGCAAGATACATTCATACACACAATGCGATTTTTGATATTCGTGATTACTATGCAGCAAAAGCTATTTTAGGAAAATTAATTGAAACAATAGATGATAAATTTATTGAAGATGTAAGAAAATAAGAAAAATAGGTTATCATAAAGTAAACTATATGAAATAAGAAATCGAGATAAGTATTAACTTATCTCGATTTTTTACTATTATCTATTTTTAAATTTTCTACTACGACGATATTCCTTTTGATTGTCGTAGGGCTCTTCATATTGATAATTACTTTCTTGATAGTCGTATTCATCAATATATGGTTCCTCCTCATAATTCTCATAATATTCATCTTCTAAGTATTCTTCGTGAATAGTAGCGTTTATTTTAACAATTATTCCAAATAGAATACTATTAGCAATAAGGGAACTTCCCCCATAGCTTACAAATGGCATACTAATTCCAATTACAGGAATTATGCTGAGAGTAGAGAAGATGTTGATGAAAAATGGAAAACAAAAACTACATATTGCTAATAAAATAAAGTAGTAGCTATAATTACCTTGTTCACATTTCTTCACTATACTGAACAATCTTAGTATGAAAATAAAGAAGAATACTAAGAAGAAAAAGGCACCGATAAATCCAAAATTCTTTGCCAAAATAGAAAAGATAAAATCATTGAATTGCTCATCAATATAATTCTTATTTTTGGAAAAAGTTCCTGTTAAGCCGCCTCGTTTTATTTCGGAAAGTACCTGAGTAATCTGATACGAATAATCTAGTTTATACGCCTCAGGATTTAACCAAGATAATATTCTCTTTAATTGATATCCTTTAAGTCCTACTAAACCAAGAACTCTTGGGAAATATAGTGCACCTAAAATAATTATTCCTATACCAACAAGAACAACTGAATAGATATTTAATAAAGTTTTTTTATGAGTACTAACTAGGAATACTAATCCCAAAAATAGAAAAATAAAGAATAATCCATTACCTAAGTCATTTTCACGAAGAACCAAAATGAAAGGAATCGCGATAATTAACAGTAATTTTAAGAGTTTAATAGAATCGGTATTTTCTCTAAAACTTTTTTCTTTTATTAGTAAGCTAATCATAGCTACTGTTGATACTTTCGCAAATTCTGATGGTTGTAAAGTAAACAATCCAAGGTTGTACCAACTACGTGCACCGTTAACAATAGGGGCCATAGAAGTTGGAACTAGAAATATACCTATCAATAAAGTTAAACCAAGCAAATAGAAAAATATAGAAAATTTTTCTATATAGTCAACTGGAATTTTTTGAAATATATAGATTACAAAAAATCCTAATAGATAAAAGATGAATTGTTTAATAAACAATTTTGGTGTTTGATTATTATTATATTGTGCGAGCATTATTAATGTTAAGCTAGTAATCGCAAATATAAAATAAAAAATCATTATTGATAAATTAGTTTTATTTTTTATAAAATTTAACATAATTCAACTCCTTTGAAGTAATTATACAATAACAGAGTAATATAAGCAACTTAAATTAAAGATATCTGATATATCTATATTCTTTTGTTTTAATAAAGATAAGTTTGTATATGAGCTACATGTATGAGGCTACTATTTTCTTTAATATTATGATAAAATTATTATGTTATAGAATTGATATAGGAAAAATTTGTAAGGAAGGAAATTTTCAAATGAAATATACGCCGATGATTGAACAGTATTTAAAAATAAAAAAAGATTATCAAGATATGTTTTTATTTTATCGACTTGGTGATTTTTACGAACTGTTCTTTGAAGATGCAACTCGTGCATCAAAAATTTTGGAAATAACTTTGACAGCACGTGATGGTGGTGCAGAAAAAGTTCCAATGTGTGGAGTACCATTTCACGCTGCAGCTAATTATATAGATGTGCTTGTCGATAATGGTTATAAAGTAGCTATCTGTGAGCAAGTTTCGGAACCTGGTCAAGGAAAGATTGTTGAAAGAAAAGTAGTTCAAGTAATTACGCCAGGAACATACATGAACTATAAAAACTATGATGAAAATAACTTTTTAGCTAGTGCATATAAAAAAGATGGTAATATTTATTTTGCATTTTGTGATATTATGACAGGGGATAGCCGTTGCACAATTTTGAAAACAATGGATGATTTGCAAGATGAAATTTTGAGAAATAATATTAAAGAAATAATTACTATTAAAGACCAAGAACTAAACGTTAGTGCATACATTACAGAAGTAGAAGTAGACGAAAATATAGAAAAAGAGAAAACATCTAATCTAAGTGACAGTAATCTTCGTATTTGCTGCAATATCTTGTTAGATTATATTGAAAAAACACAAAATAAAGATGTTAATAGTCTAAAAAACTTTGAAGTATATTTTAAAGATAAGTTTGTTTATATGACAAATTATTCACTAAAGAACTTAGAAGTAACACAAAATATGGCGAATGGTGGAAAAAAAGGTTCTTTATTGAGTATTATTGATAAAACTTCGACAGCTGCAGGTGCTAGAAAGCTAAAAAAATGGCTAGAAAATCCACTTTTAAATCTAAAAGAGATAGAACATCGACAAGAAATTGTTGGAGATTTTGTTAAACATTATTTTGAAAAAGCAGACGTAAAAACAAATCTAAAAGAGGTTTATGACCTTGAACGCATATCAACAAAGGTTTCATATAATATAGTAAGCCCTAAAGAGTTGCTGAATTTGAAAAAAACGTTGGAAAAAATTCCAAGTATAAAAAATATATTGCTAAGTTTTAATTCAAAAAAATTAGTAGAAATTGCGAATAATATTGATGAATTACAAGATTTACATGAATATCTAGAAGTTACTATTAACGAAGAAGCTGGACAAACTGTTAAAGAAGGAAATGTAATTAAATTAGGTTTCAACGCAGAATTAGATAGTTATAAAAATGCTAGTAAAAATGGTAATAGAATTTTACTAGAAATAGAAGAACGTGAAAAAAATAGAACAGGTGTTAAAAACCTAAAGGTAGGTTACAACAAAATTTTCGGTTATTTCATAGAAATTTCTAAAGTAGGCTTGAAAACTATAGATCCAACAGAACTTGGTTACCATAGGAAACAAACTTTATCTAACTGTGAGAGATTTATTTCAGAAGAATTAAAAGAAGTAGAAGAACATATCGTTAATTCTAAAGCGAAAATTGAAGAGTTAGAATCGCTGTTATTCCAAGAAGTTAAGATGAAAATACATAGCTTTATTCCGAGATTACAGCGAGTTGCTAATATTCTTAGTGATATTGATGTATTTGTTTCATTATCAGATGTAGCAGAAGAATATAGTTATACAAAACCAAAATTTAATAATGATAATATAATTGATATTATTGAAGGTAGACATCCGATAGTAGAGCGTAATGTAAGTGATGATGGGTATATTAGTAATGATTGCAAGGTAGATAAAGATAATAATATTCTATTAATAACAGGACCGAATATGTCTGGGAAATCTACTTATATGCGTCAGCTTGCACTTATAGTTATACTTGCCCAAATCGGATCATTTGTTCCAGCAACATCAGCTAATCTCCCGATTTTTGATAAGATATTTACTCGTATTGGGGCGAGCGATGACCTTGCTGGAGGAAAGTCAACGTTTATGGTAGAAATGATTGAGGCGAAAAATGCTCTTGTTGAATCCACTGTAAACTCATTACTTATTTTTGATGAAATTGGACGCGGAACATCTACTTATGATGGTATTGCACTTGCACAATCTATTTTGGAGTATATTAACGAAAAAATTAAATGTAAAACACTATTTTCAACACATTATCATGAACTGACGAAATTAGAAAACAGAATGAATGGAATTAAAAATATTCATGTGTCTGCTAAGGAAGACCACGGTAAATTAATATTCCTTTATAAGATTAATGATGGACCTATAGAGAAGAGTTATGGTATTCATGTTGCTCAACTTGCACATCTTCCTGAAGAAGTAATAGTAGTGGCAAATAATATTTTAAAAGAACTAGAAAGTGGTAATATAGGCTCAGGTGATTTAATCGGAAAAGGATATTATGAAAATATTGGAAATACTGGGGAAACTCAGGCGGTAAAAGATGAAGCTAACCAAATGCAATTAGTACAACATTTAGAGGAGAAAGTACAAAAAGAATTAGAAGAAAAGCTACGATTAGAGTACGAGGAAAAACTTCAAAAAGAACTTAAAAATAAGGTAAAAGAAAAAACTAATGGAAATTACAAAAAGCTTCAGCTAGATTTTGATAATAATGATGAAAAATTTGAATTTATTAAAGAAAAATTAACAGGTTTGAATTTCTTAGAAACAACACCAATAGAAGCATTTAATCTTCTTTATGAACTACAACAAAAACTCAATGAAGGGAGGTAGTTAAATGGGGAAAATAAATATATTATCTGCAGAATTGTCTAATAAGATAGCAGCAGGAGAAGTGGTAGAACGACCAGCTTCTGTTGTTAAAGAATTAGTAGAAAATTCGCTTGATGCGGGTAGTACAAATATAAAAATTATAATAAAAGAATTCGGGATAGAACAAATTAGGATTATAGATAATGGGAGTGGGATATCAAATGACGATCTCGAACGCGCTTTTTTAAGACATGCGACAAGTAAGATAAGAGAGGATTATGATTTATTTCATATAAAAACACTTGGTTTTCGTGGTGAAGCCTTGGCAAGTATTTCCTCTGTTAGTCGTGTGACTATTAAGAGTTGTGCAGGCGAAGCTCAAGGAAAGATGCTGGTACTAGAAGCAGGAAAAGTCACTAGCGAGGAGTATTACGCTCCTATAAAAGGAACAGACCTTAGCGTAGAAAATTTATTTTATAATACACCAGCACGTCTAAAATACTTGCGTAATGCACATACAGAACAGGCTAATATAACAAATGTTATTTACAAATTTGCTTTATCTTATCCTAATGTCTCATTTGAGTTACATGTAGATGATAAAATAACATTTAAAACTTATGGTGATGGTGACGTTCATAAAATATTATCGAAAATATATAATATGAGTGTCGCCCGAAATATGATTAGTTTTTCTGGTAACAACGATGATTATAAAGTTTATGGTTATATTTCTGTACCCGATGAGACACGTGCCAGCAAAAACTATATTAATATTTTTATAAATGGTCGTTACATTCGAAATTATATGATTCAAAATTCTATTATAGATGCCTATGGAACACTGCTTATGAAAAATCGTTATCCTCTTTGTGTAATTAATATCGATATGGATCCAATCTTGTTAGATGTTAATGTTCATCCAACGAAGCAGGAGGTAAGATTGTCAAAAGAAGCAGAGTTGATTTCTCTTATAAAAGGAGTAATTTCAGAAAGGTTAGCTAATTATACATATATTCCTCAAGGGATGAATAATGTACTAACTAAGAAAGAAAAAGCAAATATAGAGAAATTTAATTTTTTAGATGAACTTGACAATAAATTTGGAATGCAGACTGAAGAAAATAATATATCTCTTTTTAAAGAAGAACAAAAGGTTGATAGATTTGTAAGAGAAGATGATATTGTTTTTGGTGAAGATACTGATATTCAGAAATTGCAGAAAGAATTAAATTCAAATAATGAAAGCCATATAAGACGACAACAAACAGAAATTAGTGGTATGGAGAGTAGCTTACCAGATTTAAGTTATACAGCACGTCCACGTGAAAATTATACTAAGTATGGTGATAAACCAACGAAAAAAGAAATTGAAAACTTTATGAATTTCTCAAAAAGAGAAGAAATTGGAGAGGCGACTAAAGAGGAAATCTCTAATACAATAGTAAAAGATAATAGCCACTTTGATGAAATAAAAAATTTAAAAATTGTTCAGGATGAAAGTATGGAAGTCAAGACTTTACCAGATTTAAAAGTTCTTGCTCAAATATTTAAAACATATATTTTATCAGAGGCTGATAATAAACTTTATCTTATAGATCAACATGCGGCAGCAGAACGTTATAATTATGAGAAGCTTCAACGAGATTTTATAGATAGAAAGAACTATAAAAAACAAATGCTTATACCGATGATGTTTGATTTTTCAATAGAAGAAGCAGCAGAAATTAGAAATAATTTTGAGAAATTTACAGAACTAGGCATTGACTTTGAAGAATTTGGTGATAATTCTTATGTCGTCCGAGAATTTCCAGGTTGGATAGAAGAAGACGAAGAAGAAATGATTAAAATTATTGTTGAGAGAGTTTTAAATAACAATAAAATTACTTTTAATGAACTACGAAACGATGCAATAGCGATGGCTAGTTGTAAAATGTCAATAAAAGCTAATCAAATTTTAAGTGAAGTAGAGATGAACAAAGTAATTAGTGATCTTTACAAATGCAAAAATCCATTTACATGTCCGCATGGGCGACCAATTATAACAAAAATGGAGAAAAAAGATTTAGAAAAAATGTTTAAACGTATAGTGTAGGAGGTAAAATGGAAAAGATACCTTTAATAGCAATAGTTGGACCAACAGCTGTGGGGAAGACGGCGTTAAGCATTGAACTAGCAAAAAAGTTTAATTGTGAAATTATTTCAATAGATAGTGTTCAAATTTATAAAAAATTTGATATAGGTTCTGCCAAAGTAACCAAAGAAGAAATGGATGGAGTAGTCCATTATTTAATTGATGAATTAGAGCCAACAGTTACTTGTTCGGTTTATGACTTTCAAAAAATGACGCGTAGCTTGATTGATGATATTCATAAACGAGGGAAAATACCATTGCTAGTTGGTGGAACCGGTTTTTATATGAATGCAGTGCTTAATAATTATGAGTTTACTGATTTGGAAGAAAAGACTTATGATGTTGATGTAGATATGGCGAGAGACTATTTAAAGAGAAACTATCCAGATACTTATAATAGTATTGATTTAGATAATCATCGCCGAGTTATTAATGCTTATAATTATGTAGTAAATGAAAATAAATCGACAACAACGAATAATAACGGGGATACTATTCTTGAGAAGTATAATCCATATTTAATAGTTTTAAATACAGACCGTGAAGTTCTTTATAAAAGAATTAATAAACGCGTTGAACTAATGTTTGAACAAGGTCTTGAACGAGAGGTTAAAGAAATAATTTCAGAGTATGGTAAAGACTTACAACCACTTGGAGCAATAGGTTATAAAGAAATGATACCTTATTTTGAAGGTTTAGTTTCTAAGGAAAATACTATCAATGCTATTTCTCAAAATTCAAGGCGATATGCAAAACGTCAACTTACATGGTTCAGAAATAAGATGAATGGAGTTTGGTACGATAGTCAGGATTCAGACTTATTAACGAAAGTAGAAAAAGATATAAAGAACTTTTTAAAATATAATAACTAGAAAGTTTAAGTAAAATTTAATTATAGCTTTAACTTTGTATAAAGTATCATGTATATAATAAATATATAGAACTCAATAATATTTTTTTCATAATAAATCGGGGCTCGTCAATTGGCGAGCCTTTCTTTTTTTATAATGAATAGTCGTATAGAATAATTAATTATAATTTATTTACTAAGTATTTCTGATATAACTAGAGTTTTTGTTTTTTCTATGCTAAACTATTAGTATTGTTAATTCTCAAAAAATCAGGAGGAGAAAATGAGTTCATTTAAATATATTAAGCCCAAGTTTTTTAGCGTGATGAACAATTATACAAGAGAGCAATTTATAAAAGATATTATCGCTGGATTAATAGTAGCTATTATAGCATTACCTTTATCGATTGCTTTGGCGATAGCATCAGGTGTTAATCCAGAACAAGGGCTTTATACTGCGATTATTGCGGGTTTTTTTATTTCATTTTTAGGAGGAAGTAGGGTTCAGATAGGGGGACCAACAGCCGCTTTTGTTGTTATTATTTATGGAATTATAGCAGAGCACGGTATTCCAGGACTTATTATTGCTACTTTGTTAGCAGGAGTTATGTTAATTTTAATGGGATTATTCCACTTTGGTGATTTAATCAAATTTATTCCGAAAACTATAACTATTGGTTTTACATTAGGTATCGCTATTGGAATAGTAGTAGGTCAGATTAAAGATTTTTTAGGCCTTAATATGGGAGCAGTTCCTGCTGAGTTTTTTGAAAAATTAATAGCCTATGGTCATAATTTAAGTAGTATAAGTTATATAACTTTGGCAATTGGTATTTTGGCATTATTAATTCAAATTTTTTGGCCAAAAGTATCAAAAAAAATACCTGGTTCTTTAGTAGCAATTATAGTTACAACGCTATTAGTAGCAATATTTAAACTACCAGTCAAAACTATTGGGGATTTATATACTATTAAAGCAGGACTTCCAAGCTTTTCTATGCCTGTATTGTCATTCTCGTTAGTTCGTGAAATGATATTACCAGCTTTCACAATTGCGATGTTAGCAGCTATAGAGTCTTTACTTTCTGCAGTAGTTTCTGATGGTATGATAGGAAGTAAACATAAATCAAATGCCGAACTAGTAGGCCAAGGTGTTGGGAATATTTTATCTGCGCTTTTTGGTGGAATCCCTGCAACCGGGGCTATAGCAAGAACGGCAGCGAATGTAAAAAATGGTGGAAGAACTCCGGTTGCTGGAATGGTACATGCGCTAACTTTATTGTTGATTTTATTATTCTTAATGCCGTATGCCTCTTACATACCGATGAGTTGTCTAGCAGCTATTTTAATAATAGTTGGTTATAATATGAGTGGGTGGCGTACTTTTGTACGCATAATAAAAACTGCCCCAAAAAGTGACATAGCAGTTTTAATTATTACTTTCTTATTAACATTATTCTTTGATTTAGTAATAGCTATAGAATTTGGCATGGTACTAGCAGCTTTCCTTTTCTTAAAACGAATGTCAGATATAGCAGAAGTTCGACAATGGACATATATAGGGTCTTCAGAAGACGAAAAATTATCAGAGGATGTTGATTTGAAGTATGTTCCTAAAAATACTATAGTATATGAAGTTTTTGGAGCACTTTTCTTCGGCGCTGCTAATGTTTTTACTAGTTTTAAACATGAAGAAGGAAAGAATGTTTTAATTCTTAGAATGCGTAATGTCCCAGTAATGGATATTTCGGGGGTAGAGGCATTAGAAGAAATATTAGAAACTTGTAAAAAACGAAATTTAACACTTATTTTATCTCATGTTAATGAACAACCTTATCACGCTATGGAAAAAGCTGGTTTTGTCGAAAAAATAGGTGCTGAAAATATTTGTGAAAATATAGATGCATCATTAGAAAGAGCAGAAAAGTTAGCGAAGTAATACTTCAGCAGTTTCTAATATAAGTTAGGTAATAAATTACTACAATATTTCTCAAATATATAATAACAGTAATGAATTCTATGATTTTTTCAGTAAGATATTTTAGTAAAATTTAATTTTTTCTGTAAAAGAATTAAAAGTTTTTGGTTTACAATATATTCTATAGTAAAGCTCATCTTCTGATGAGCTTTTTACTTTGTGTAAGTGTTACTTGCTAAAAAAATATTTATATAATTACAAAATGAAAACGTTATTTACTTTGTGAATATTTTGTGTTACTATAATACTAGACAGCAAAAGTATAGCTGTCTGTTAATTCTTGATTTTGGGGAGGAGTAGAACTTGTTTATTGATGAAATTAAACCAAAAATTTCTCCATTGTGGGAGATGGGTTTTAATACACCTTTTGTTCAGGAGCTAATTAAGGGGGATTTGTCGAAAGAAGCTTTTAAAAGATATTTACAGCAGGATAGTATATATTTGGAAAATTATGTGAAACTATGTAAAATTGCTATAGGTAAAGCTAAAACTAATAAAGAACGAGAGATTATTCGTTCTCTTATAGAGTTTTCCAATGATACAGAACTTCAGACTAGATCAGAGTCTTTAGATTCAGATAGTATTTCGACAACAGAGACAGAAGTATTTCCTGAAACAGAAGATTATATCAATTACATAATGAGTTTTTCTCATGACAAGGATAACTATAAATTAATGATTGTTCTTATGAACTGTATGTTGAGTTATGATTACATATTTACTATAGCTGTAGCTCGAATGAATAGTTCTCAAAATATATATTATAGTTTTGTAGCTGATTATACTACTGCGAAATACAAAACTTTCTATAGGGGATGGATAGATTATATAAATGAGGCTTACCGAGATATTTCAAATTATAAAAAAAATGAATTGATTAAAATATTTGAAGAAGCTAGTATTTATGAATTACGATTTTGGGATAGAGTTTATATAGGATAATCTAAAAAGTTATACGAGGAGTATCTTATGGAAATTAATACAAAAATGTTTGATGGATATGCTGATAAATATGATCAGTGGTTTTTAACTAATAATAAAGTATTCGAAAGTGAGCTGAAATTACTTCACGCTTGTCTTAACCCGCTAAAAAAAGACAAAATTTTATCAGTTGGTTGTGGAAGTGGACTTTTTGAGTCAGCTTTAAAAAGCGAATATGGAATAAATGTAGAACATGGTTTGGAACCCTCTACTGATATGGCAGAAATTGCAGAAAAAAGAGGGGTTAAGGTGGAAATAGGCGATGCTGAAACTACTCAACTTAAAGATGAAGAATATGATGTTATTTATCTGAATGGTTGTTCAACTTACATTGCCGACCTAGGTAAAGCATATAAAAATTGCTATAATGCACTGAAAAAAGGAGGACATCTTATTCTTTTAGACGTTCCAGTAGAAAGTGCATATGGAATATTATATAGCTTTGCAAATTATGCTGATGGCTATGATGAAAAACTTTTTTCAAGACTTGCACCAGCACTTCCATATCCTATTGAACTAGTGAAATCAGGAATATTTCATTCTCCATTGGAGAAGTTGAATATTGTAAGAGATGAACTTATGATGAAAAATATTCGTTTTATGCAAACACTAGTTGCTCATCCGATTTATACAAACGATAGCGTAGAAGAACCAATCGAAGGTTATGATAAAGGTGGTTATGTTGCGCTAATCGCAGAAAAATAAACGAGAGTTAAATAAATAGAAATTATAAAGGCTTTTAGCATTCACACATTTATATGTTGAATGTCAGAGGCCTTTTATATTTTAGTTAATAAATTTAGGCAAATATTCAGCTATTAGAATTTAAAATATCTAAATGAAAAATATAACTATACAAATTTTTTTAAGAAATATTAGTAAAAACTATTGACTAATTTCAAATACAATGTTAGTATATAGTCAAATGATTTTACTAATGTAATGGCGATAAAAATTATGAGGGCTATTAAAGTTTTTGAAAAAGGCGCCTCAAATGTATTAAAAATTGTAGAAGTAGATAAACCAGAATTAAAAGAAGGTTGGTCATTAGTTAAGGCAAAAGGTTTTGGGATAAATCGTTCAGAAATATTCACTAGAAAAGGATATTCTCCTGATGTAGTTTTTCCTAGAATTTTGGGAATAGAATGTGTTGGAATTATTGAGGAGTCTACTGATGAAAAGAATCTTCCTGTGGGAAGCAAGGTTGTTTCTATAATGGGAGAGATGGGGCGAGCTTATGATGGTTCTTATGCGGAGTATGTGCTGCTTCCTAACAATCAAATTTATAAGGTAAGCTCTAATCTTTCTTGGGGTGATTTTGCAGCAATTCCTGAAACCTACTACACGGCATTTGGTTCGTTGAAGAATCTGAATATAAATAAAGATGATAAAGTATTAGTTCGCGGTGCTACTAGTGGCGTAGGAGTTGCATTTGCAAAGTTATTAAAAGCTAAATATCCTAGTATATATTTAACAGGTAGTACGAGAAAGGAAAATAAAATAACCAAGCTAAAATCTTATGGCTATGATGAAGTCATTTTAGACAAGGATGGTATATTAGATACTAATCAGAGTTTTGATAAAATTCTTGAATTAGTGGGACCTGCGGTAATCAAAGACTCAATTAGTCATTTGAATGAATTCGGAATAATCTGTAATACTGGTTTGCTAGGAGAAAGTTGGTATTTGGAAGAATTTGACCCTATAATGGAACTGAAAAATAATATTTATCTTACAGCTTTTTATTCAGGCGGAGTTAATGAAAGTAAACTTAACGAAATGTTTACATATATGAAGGAACATAAAATAAAAATTAAACCAGAAAAAATATTTAACTTAGCTGAGATTGTTAAAGCTCATGATTATTTAGAAAACAATGAAAGTTTTGGAAAGGTGGTAGTTGTTAATGATTAATACATTGGAAAATGCAAAAATGTTTACTAGAAGAAAAGATGAAAATAACTCACTTTATGAATGTTATGCGAGGAAAAATGGATTACAAGGGAAATCTCTCTTGATTTTGATGTGGTTATATTATAATCCAAATGGTATTATTCAAAATAAAATTTGTGAACATACCTACTCTACAAAGCAAGTCGTTAATGCGACAATAAAATCATTTGAGAAAAAAGGATATATATCTTTTGAAGAAAATATAGAAGATAGAAGAGCTAAGAAAGTAAAACTAACGCAAGAAGGGCGTGCTTATGCAGCAAAAATACTCGATCCATTGGAGGAAGTGGAAGTTAAAGCAATGAGTAAATTAACTGAAGAGCAACAGAAACAATTTACAGAATTATTTACAATTTTCAACAGTTACTTTAAAGAAAATATGGAACAATTAATGAAGGGAAATGATTAATTATGATAAACTATAAAAATGTATCGCTATGCTGCTCCACAAATGGTTTAATACTTGATGATTTAAGCTTTGAAATACAAGAAGGAGAATTTTTTGTCCTTGTAGGACCAAGTGGTAGTGGGAAAACAACAACTTTAAAATTAATAAATAGGTTAATAGAGCAAACTGATGGAGATATTTATTTTGAAGATAAGAGATTAAAAGACTATGATTTAAGAGAATTAAGACTTAAAACTGGGTATGTTCTCCAACAAATTGCATTATTTCCGAATCTTACGGTTTCAGAAAATATTGCATTAATTCCAGAAATGAAAAATTTTGATAAAAAAGAAATTAAAGAAAAAACAGAGGATTTATTGAAAAAAGTGGGGCTAGATCCTAAACATTATATGAATCGACTTCCAAAGGAACTATCAGGAGGAGAAAAACAGCGTGTAGGTATATTGCGTGCAATAATTGCTAATCCTAAAATTTTACTGATGGATGAACCATTTTCTGCATTAGATCCTATTAGTAAAGTTCAATTACAAGATTTAATAAAAACTTTGCATAATGAATATAAAATGACAACAGTTTTTGTTACTCACGATATGGATGAAGCTTTAAAACTTGCTGATAGAATTTGTATTTTGCAAGATGGTAAAGTTGTTCAAATTGCCACACCAAAAGAGATGCAAGATAATCCGGCTAATGATTTTGTTCGTGAATTTTTCAAAGTAAAGGGGTGTAATTAATGAATATAATAGATACATTTATTGAACGTAAAGGTGACTGGGGAATAGCTCTTTTTCAACACCTTCAAATTTCATTACTATCGTTACTTATTGCGATTATTCTTGCTGTACCTCTTGGAATAGTTTTATCGAATAATAAAAAGGTTAGTGAATGGTTTTTACAAATTACAGGAGTTTTTCAAACTATACCATCGCTTGCACTTTTAGGTTTATTTATCCCATTTATGGGAATAGGAACAGTGCCAGCTGTAGTAGCATTAGTTATATATGCACTATTTCCAATACTGCAAAGTACATTAACGGGACTGTCAGAGATAGATTCTTCTTTAGAAGAAGCGGCAACAGCATTTGGTATGACGAAGTGGGAGAAATTAAAAAAATACCAACTTGCTTTATCAATGCCAATTTTAATGGGGGGAGTTAGAACAGCAAGTATTATGATTATCGGGACAGCGACTCTTGCAGCACTTATAGGGGCGGGAGGACTTGGTTCATTTATATTACTAGGAATCGATAGAAATAATTCTGCACTTATATTGATTGGAGCAATTTCTTCTGCAGTACTTGCAATTATTTTTGGGGCCCTAATTAAATTTTTACAAAATAAAAAGCCAAAAACAATTGTTGTAACTTTATTGTCGGCGGTAGTAGCTGTTACTTTAAGTTTTACACCATTAGCAAAGACATCTAATGATAAACTTGTGATTGCAGGAAAGTTAGGTGCTGAGCCAGAGATTTTAATTAATATGTATAAGATTTTAATTGAGAATGAAACAGATATAAATGTCGAAGTGAAACCTAATTTTGGGAAAACTAGCTTTTTATATGAAGCTTTAAAAGGTGGAAGTATCGATATTTATCCAGAATTTACAGGAACTGTTACAACAACATTATTAAAAGAACCGGTGACTAATATTTCTAATGACCCAAAAGAAGTATATGAGATTGCTAAAGAGAAAATTTTAACTCAAGATAGATTAGTATATTTAGAACCAAGTAAGTTTCAAGATACATATGCTCTTGCTGTTTCTGAAAAATATGCTAAAGATAACAATATACAAAAAATATCAGATCTTAAGAGAGTAGAATCTTCTTTGACAGCAGGATTCTCATTGGAATTTAATGATAGAGAAGATGGAGTTATTGGTCTTAAAAAACTTTATGGTTTAAATCTGAACATTAAAACTATGGAGCCAGCTTTAAGATATCAAGCTATAGCTAATGGAGATGTTAATATCATTGAAGTATTCTCTACTGATAGCAAATTAATTACTAACAAATTAAAAGTATTAGAAGATGATAAAAAACTATTTCCACCTTATCAAGGGGCTCCATTACTTAGAGAAGAAACATTGAAGAAATATCCTCAATTGGAAAAAATTCTAGGAAAACTTGCTGGTAAAATAACAACTGAGGAGATGACTAAGATGAATTATGCTGTAGATGTAGAAGGTAAGAGTGCTTATGAAGTAGCAAAAGCATATTTACAAAAAGAAGGTTTAATAAAGAAATAAATTAATGAATAGTTATAAAGAATAATATATCGAGTAAATTATAAAAATAAAACTCTTAAACAAACTCTGTTTAAGAGTTTTTATTTTCCCATAATAACTTTATTTTTCTCGTGTTTTTTGTTAAAATTAAGAGAAGATTTTTGTACAGGAAATAATTTTTGAAAGTAGGTGATAGGGTGAAGATTACTAATATTACAAAGCTAAAAGTAAAGTATAAAATCGAATTAGAAAATGGAAAAAGTTTTTATGCATCTGAAGATACAATTATAAAATATGGATTAATAAAAAAAATTGATTTAACTAATGACCAGCTTAAAGAAATTATTTCACATGAAAGTATTGAGAGTGCGTATAGTAAAGCTGTACATTATCTGCAGTACGGATTGCGCACAACACAAGATATAGTCGACTATCTTACAAAAAAAGAAATCGCACCAAATGTTATTAATGAAGTAATTAAAAAATTGATTGAGATTGGATATCTTAATGATGAGCATTACATCGAAGCAGCTGTAATGGATTATTTTAATTTAAATCATAAAGGTCCATATTGGATAAAAAGAAAGCTTCAAGAAAAAGACTTAGATAACGATATAATAGACAAATATATTTCTGAAATATGCACAAAAGAAGCTATGATGGAAATGCTTTATAAGATAATAGAGCGTGAGTTTCATGTCAGACGAGAATCGAAAAATAAAAAAGTTCAAAAAATTACGCAAAAACTTTATACAAATGGCTTCACATCTGATATAATAAGAAAGGTGTTTGACATATTTTTTGAAGATTATGAGGAAGAGAATGAAGATGATATATTAGAAGAGCATTTTAGAAGAGCTTATCATTCTTATAGTCGTCGTTATGAAGGATATGCATTGAAACAAAAGCTAATTGAAAAACTTATGAGAGATGGTTTTTCATACTATACAGCTAAAGATTTTATTGAAAAACAAGATTTGTAAAGGAAGAATTAAATGAATAAAAGAAATGAAAGGCAAAAGAAAATAAGAAACTTTTCTATCATTGCGCACATCGACCATGGTAAGTCAACACTTGCGGATAGAATTTTAGAAAAAACAGGAGCTCTTGAGCAACGTGAAATGAAAGCACAATTGCTTGACTCTATGGATATAGAACGTGAAAGAGGAATTACGATTAAACTTAATGCTGTACAACTAAAATATACAGCAAAAAATGGTGAGGAATATATCTTTCACCTAATTGACACACCAGGGCACGTCGACTTTACTTATGAGGTATCGCGTTCTCTTGCGGCATGTGAAGGAGCTATTTTAGTAGTAGATGCAGCCCAAGGTATTGAAGCACAAACGTTAGCCAATGTTTACTTAGCATTAGACAATAATTTAGAGATTATTCCAATTATTAATAAGATTGACCTGCCAGCAGCAGATCCTGAAAAAGTTAAAACTGAAATTGAAGATGTAATTGGTCTTCCAACTGATGATATAGTTCTTGCATCTGCTAAGGCAGGTATTGGTATTGAAGAAATACTTGAACAAATTGTTGAATATATACCTGCACCATCAGGAGATGCTGGGGAACCGCTTCAAGCATTAATTTTCGATTCATTATACGATGCTTATCGTGGTGTTATTGTTTCTGTTCGTATTAAGAACGGTACTGTAAAAGCTGGAGACAAGATTAAGATGATGGCGACAGGTGGTGTATTTGAGGTTACTGAAGTAGGTATTCACACTCCAAAAGAAAAAATTGTAGATGAGCTTACTGCAGGGGATGTAGGATTTATTTGTGCATCTATCAAAAACGTAAGTGAAACTCGTGTTGGGGATACTATTACACTTGCTAATAATCCAGCAAAAGAAGCGTTACCTGGATATAGAAAACTTAACCCTATGGTATTCTGTGGATTATATCCAATTGACTCATCAAAATACAACGATTTACGTGAAGCATTAGAAAAATTAGAACTTAATGATTCTGCATTACAATATGAAGCAGAGACTTCTCAAGCACTTGGATTTGGATTTAGATGTGGATTTTTAGGAATGTTACATATGGAGATTATTCAAGAGCGTATTGAGCGTGAGTTTAATATCGATATTATTGCAACAGCACCATCGGTTATTTACAAAGTTGAAAAAACAGATGGCACTATGGTAGATGTATCGAATCCATCAGAAATGCCAGATCCACAAAAAATTAACAAAATTACAGAGCCTTTTGTTAAAGCAAGTATTATGGTACCAAACGATTATGTGGGCGCTGTTATGGATCTTTGTCAGAAGAAACGTGGTATTTTCTTAAATATGGAATATATCGATGATACAAGGGTAAACATTACTTATGATATACCTTTATCAGAAATTGTCTTTGATTTCTTCGATCAGCTTAAATCTAATACAAAAGGATATGCATCATTTGATTATGAATTAACTGGTTATAAAGATAGTAATCTTGTTAAGATGGATATCTTATTAAATGGAGAACAAGTCGATGCATTAAGCTTTATCGTTCACCGTGAGTTTGCATATCAACGAGGAAAAGTTATTGTTGAGAAACTTAAAAAACTTATTCCAAAACAACAGTTTGAAATTCCAATTCAAGCTGCTATTGGTAATAAAATTATCTCTCGTGAAACTATTAAAGCAATGCGTAAAAACGTTCTTGCAAAATGTTATGGTGGGGACATTAGTAGGAAACGTAAACTATTAGAGAAACAGAAAAAAGGTAAAGAGAGAATGAAAGCCGTTGGTAGCGTAGAAGTTCCACAAGATGCCTTTATGGCTGTTCTAAAAATGGATGACGAATAATGAAAAGTGAAATTCGCGGAGTATATATTCATATTCCATTTTGCAAATATATATGTTCATACTGTGATTTCAACAAATTTTATATCCAAAGGCAACCAGTAGATAAGTATATTGATTGTTTGATTGATGAAATAAATAGTATGGAGAAGGTAGAAAATATAGAAACGATCTATATAGGTGGAGGAACACCGAGTGCTTTAAATGATGAGCAATTACACCGTCTTTTGACAGCACTTAGAAAAAAAATTCCGCAACAACTTCGTGAATTTACTTTTGAAGCAAACCCTGAGGATCTTGTTGATTCTCGGGTTGCTTTGGTAAAAGAGTATGGAGTTGACAGAATAAGTATGGGTGTTCAAACTTTTAATAATGAATTACTAAAAATACTAGGGCGTGGTCATGTTGCAGGAGATGTAGATATGGCTATTACTAATTGTAAGAAGTATGGTATTAAAGATATTAATGTCGACTTAATGTTTTCATTGCCGAAACAGACTATGGAAGATTTATTTGATAGTATGAAAAAGGTTGTAGAGTACGATATTAGCCATGTTTCGTGTTATTCATTGATATTAGAACAAAAAACAAAATTATACAATCAAGTACGAGATAAAAAAGTTACATTACTTTCAAATGAAACAGAAGAGAAAATGTATGATGAAGTGATAAACTTCTTGACGGCAAATGGTTATAATCAATATGAGATTAGTAATTTTGCAAGGACAGGGCATGAAAGTGTTCATAATAGTAGTTACTGGGAAAATATAGAATATTATGGACTTGGAGCAGGGGCCCATGGGTATATTGATGGAGTACGTTATGCTAATCAAGGAGCATTAAAGTTTTATATTGATAGTATGCTTGAAAAAGGTCATGCTAGACGTGAGGAAAATAAGGTAACGGATAAAGAAAAAATTGAAGAAGAAATGTTTTTAGGTCTACGACTTTTAAAAGGTGTAGATTTAAATAGTTTTGAAGAAAAGTATGGAAAAAGAGCAGAAGAGATCTTCAAAAATGTAATTGATAAAAACATAAAGGCTGGTTATTTAGAAATAGATGGTAATAAACTACGTTTAACACGAAAAGGACTATTTTATGGTAATGAAGTATTTTCAGAGTTTTTATTAGATTAACGACAGTAAAATTTTCTTTGAGAGTAGAAATAATCAAGTATTAATGTTTAACCACAGGGGTATGCTAGATATCTAACAATGCTTTATAAGGACTTTTTAGATATCTAGTAAACTGATTGTGCTTGATAAAATTGATTTTTGTGAAACTATACTTCTGAAATCATTTCCGAGAAAATATTAAAAATAAAAAGAAAGGAGAACCATTATGGAAAGAACATATATAGAAAAACTACTAAATAAACTAAATACTGAATATGGATTTAATTTGAAATTTGGTGAGAATTTTAAAATGGCTTTTTCACATTCATCATACACAAATGAGAAAAAAATAGCTAAACATTTGAATTATGAACGATTAGAGTTTTTAGGTGATGCTGTTGTTGAGCTTACAACAAGTGAATTTTTATTTAAAAAGTTTCCAGAGTTAGCTGAAGGGGAACTAACAAAACTACGTGCTTCTATAGTTTGCGAAAAGACGTTGGTAAAATATGCCCTGCAACTTAATCTAGATAAATGTATTTATTTAGGGCGTGGAGAGGAAAAAATGGGTGGACGTTCACGAGCTGCATTACTTGCTGATATTTTTGAATCTTTCACAGGAGCTTTGTACTTAGAAACAAATTTAGAAACAGTAAAAATATTTTTAAATAATACCTTATTTACAGAAGTCGAAGACTATGAATACAGTAGTTTCGTTGATTATAAAACTATTCTTCAGGAGTATGTATTCAAAATCAAATTAGGTGAGATAGAGTATAAGGTGCTAGATTCAATTGGGCCGTCACACTCAAAAACTTTCATTAGTGCTGTTGAAATTGACGGAAAACAATATGGTAGTGGGACAGCAGCAACAAAAAAAGAATCTGAACAATTATCAGCTAAGCAAGCTTTAGATAAACTAGGATATGATGGTATTTAAAGTAATTAGAAGAAAATTTTAAAGGAGAATAAGATGAAATTAGTAAAAGTCGAAGTAACAGGCTTTAAATCTTTTCAGAAAAAAACAACTTTTGAATTTAAAAATAATTTAATAGGTGTTGTTGGGCCGAATGGATCGGGGAAAAGTAATATAATTGATGCTATTCGTTGGGTTTTAGGGGAGCAGTCTGCCAAAAATCTTCGTGGTAGTAGTATGAAAGATGTTATCTTTTCAGGGACTGAAGATGTGAAAAGAAAAAATTTTGCTGAAGTAGCTGTTACTTTTAGTAATGGAGAAGAGTCTTGCGAAATTAAGCGTCGTCTTTATCGAAATGGTGATAACGAATATTTTATTGATAACAAAAAAGCAAGATTAAAAGATGTTACGAATATGTACCTTGATTTTGGTATTAACAAAGAAAGTTATAGTATTATTACTCAAGGTAAGGTAGAAGATATTATTTCTTCTAAGCCTGTAGATCGTCGCGCCATTATTGAAGAAGCTTCTGGTGTACTGAAATATAAAAATAAGAAAAAAGAAACTAATTCAAAATTGGAAAAAACAAATGATAATTTGCTTCGTCTTAATGATATATTTTCAGAAATTTCTACACGTTATGAAGTTTTGGGAGAGCAAAAGAGTAAAACGGGAAAATACTTGGAATGGTCGAAAGAACTAGAAGAAAAAGATATTCTTATTAATATTTATAATATAGCTGAGTATCAAAAGAAATTAGAAGTTTTATTAGCTGATAAAAGGATAAAAGAACAGGAAAAAACCGCTCTTGAAGTTAAACAGGAAGAACTTATAAAAAATTTAGAGGAAATAAAGAATAGTTTAGTTACTCTTGATAGAACATATCTTAAGTATCACGATGAAGAATTAGAGCTGATTAAGAAAAAAGAAGGTTTACAATCAGAACTTAATGTAATAGAAGAACGTAAGAATAATAGGAATCTGCGTAGCGAAAAGTTAGCTGAAGATTTAAAATATTTGTTAGAAAGAAAAGAAAATCTTACTAAAAAGCTTATAGAACGTCAAGAGTTAGATAGTATTAATAGAGCTAAGATAAAATCTCTAACAAAGGAAATAGCTGACTTAGCAGAGGGTGGAGAATATAACTTAGAGAAAATTGAAGATTCTATAGACAAGCTAAGAGATGAGTATTATGGACTAATTACAGAAGAAACAAGATTAGAAAATAGTATCGAATATGCTAAGAAAAATATAGAAAGTGCGGATGAGAACTATAAAGAGTTGTTAGAAAATATTGAGCGTCAAAAATCAATATATAATGCTAAACTTGCTGAGTTAGATAAAGCTACAAAAGAAAAAGAAGAGTTGAGCTCTAAGTTAACAGTATTGGAAAATAGCTTAAATGCTTTATTAGAAGAAGATGTTTTATTAGTATCTAAAGAAAAAAATATAGATGAGCAACTACGTACAGGTTATAATTTCAAAAGTAATTTAGAAAATCGTAAAAAATTCCTAGAAGATCAAATTAACAATTTAAGTTTTTATAACATAGGTGTTAAAGAGATTTTATCTAATAAGGAAACTATCGGTGGAGTTCATGATAGTGTTGCTAATATAATAAACTTTGGTAATGAATATGCGACTGCATTAGATATAGCCTTAGGTCAAGCTCAACAAAATATTGTAGTTGATAGTGAAGTTACTGCAAAAAAATGTATTGAACATTTGAAAAAATCTAATAAAGGTCGTGTAACGTTTTTACCACTAAATAACATCAAAGCAAAATCGATTGCTAGTGATATTTACAGTATTTTAGTAAAAGAAGAAGGTTTTATTAATATTGCAGAAAATCTAATAGAGGTTAATGCAACATATAAAAATATTATTTCACATCTACTAGGACTTACGATTATAGTTGATAATATGGATAATGCCAATCGTATTGCACGTAGAATAAACTTTAGAAATCGTATTATTACTCTTGATGGTCAGGTTATAAATAGTGGAGGTTCTATTACTGGAGGAGCAATTAATAAAAATACCAATTCTTCAATTAAACATAAGGCAGAGCTTGATAATCTTGAGGATAATCTTGGGAAAATAAATGATAAAGTATCTAAGTTAGAGGCTGAAAAAACTAAGTTAGAAGCCAAAAGAAAAGAGTCTGTAGAAAATATTGTAGAGCTAAAAAATACTAAAGAACAAAATACTCTATATATAAAAGAACTAGAACTGGCTATAAACCATAAAAATGCAGAACTTACTGATATAACAGGTTATATTGCATCTAATGAGAAGAAATTAGAGGTATATAGAACAGAGGATAATAGTTTAGAAAATATATCGGAACTTACGAATGAGCTTGAAAAGATTCGTGAAGAATTAACTATTTTGAATAAGAAAATAGAAGAAGAAACTGCTAAAAAACAAAGTGCACAGAGTGCAGAAGAGCTATTTGTTGAGAAAATAGCAGAGTTAAAAATAGAAAAATCTAAATTAGAAGAAACTCTAAAACATATAACGGAAAGCATTGGAAATTATCAAAGTGATATTGATGATGTATGTAATCAAATAGAAAGGTTAGAAGCTTCTAAAAATATAGAAAATCTTAGTGCAGAAGATGAAAAGAATATTCTTGAAAATAATACAAGGGTAATTAGTCAATGTAGTGAAAGGTTAGATATTTTGAAAAATCTTTTATCAGATTTAGATGCTGAAAAAACTGGTCTTTTCAAACGTGAAAAAGAAATTACTACATCACAGCAACATAGTAATGAAGAATTACGTTTGAAAATTTCAGAGTGTGAGAAATTAACAGTAGCTCAGACGAAGATTGAAGTTAAGATTGATGAGTATTTGGAAAACTTAGTTACTAATTATAGTGTGACCTATGAAAGTGTTGCTCACAAATTAACTGAAGAACTAATCACAGAAGTGCCTTCATATAAATCAGATGTAATTAGATTGCGTCGAGCTATAATGGAGTTAGGAAATGTTAACCTTAATGCCATCGAAGAGTTTAATGAAGTAAAAGAACGTTATGATTTCTACAATGAACAGATTACAGACCTGGTAGAGGCTAAAGCTAAGCTAGAAGAAACAATTGCAGAAATTGATAAAGAGGTAAAAGAAAGATTCTTAGAGACGTTTGTTCAAGTAGCTGAGAACTTCAATAAAATATTTATAAAATTATTTAAAGGTGGTTATGCGGATATGACGCTTGAAACACCAAATGATATTTTAAATACCGGCATTGTTATTGAGGCTTCACCACCAGGGAAAAAACTTCAAAATCTTTCGCTATTATCAGGTGGGGAGAAGTCACTTACCGCAATAAGTTTATTATTTGCGATTCTTCAAGTGAAAAATCCACCGTTTGTTGTTCTTGATGAGGTGGAAGCGGCACTTGATGAAGAGAATGTTAATCGTTTTGCGAAGTTTTTAAAACTCTATTCAGAAGATAATCAATTTTTAGTTATAACACACCGTCGCGGTACTATGGAAGCTATGGATACATTGTACGGAGTAACAATGCAGGAAAAAGGAATAAGTTATATTCTTGAATTAGAGTTAAAAGATATGATAAAAAACTTCGAAGAGGTTATAGAGTAGAGAAAAATTATAATTTATAATTCAAAGAAAAAAGACACAGTTAAATTTAAACTGTGTCTTTTTCAATCATATAAAATAAATGGAAAACAATAATAGAATACCTATAAAAACAAATATATAACCAACTCTTTTAGAGATTTTTTCCATTTTTTGTTTTTCTTTAGGTATTTTTTCTATTCTGTTATATTCTTCTTCAGTCATACCAGCAAGAATATTATAGCTTTTTTTACATATGAGTAGATAAGATGTAAAAAAGCACACAAAAGACTGTAGACAGAGATATAGTACAGTTCTTGCACCTTTAAATTTAGTACTATCTAGGTATATAGAGAAAGGAATTACAGGGATAGTAAATAATAATACAAAGATAATATATTTTTTTCTACTCATATAAATCATTTCCTTAAATATTTTATAAAAAGTAGTTTAATTATTTATATGATAAATTTTTAATGAAGCCGTACCATATATAAATTACAATAATTATTGCTAACAATTCGCTAAGATGAATTAAAATTTTTAGAATAGAAAGATCACCTAGTTCATAATAAATCCCAGTTTTTTGAAAAGCTATAGCACATATTACTAAAGGGAAAGTAAAGGCAGAGAAGCTAGGGTAGAACTTTCTATTAAGTAAATGTGGTAATTGTATTAAGACAAAAATAAATAATAAAACCGTAAGAGGTATTAGTATTGCAAGAATAAAGTTGTTTTTTTGAGTTACACCAATCATATAACTAGCTAATAGCAGGCCACCAGGTGCAGAAAATACCGTAATCGTTGGGTAATCTCCATCATTGAAGTGTTTATATTTATAAACTCTATACAATACAAATGGTAAGAGTAATAAATAATTGATTAATGAGAAATAAAAAAAGATTAAGCCGACTATTTCTACATTATAATTAATTGCCGTCACAGTAACTACAGCAGGTCCAACAAAGGTAATAAACCATGTTGGATAAATATTCTTGATATGTTTTTCTTTGATAATAAAATTATAAGTAGCATAGCTAACAACACAAATATCAAGACATATACCAATAATCCAAGTAGGTAAACTATATAACCCTATATATTTTTTGAAAAAAGAACTTAACAACATAATACTCATTGGATAAGTCGCAAGTACTGTTGCTAAAACAGGCTTTTTCATTTCTTCTTTTAGTTTATCGTTATATAGAAAGAACTTTATTGTTAATAGGATAATAATTATTAAAGATAATAAGCTAAAAATAGTCTGTAATGTAGAACTATATATTTGAAACATATTGCCAAGAGCAACAGAGCCAAGCGCAAGGCCAGCAATTGGTGTAGGTAAATTTTTAATTATATTCATAGATAACTCCTTATATCATTACTCACTACTATTGTATAACATAAAATTTGAAAGCGCAATAATAATATGATTATTCTTGACAAACAAAATTTTAGATGCTATAATCCTGATAAGAAACACCTGTTTCTTATTGGAGGAAATACAATGGCACCTAAGTTTAAATTTACTAAAGAAGAAATTTTAGAGGTTACACTTAACTTTATAAGAATTAATGGGATAAAGGAAATAAGTGCACGAACTATTGCAAGAGAATTAAATGCTTCTACGAAAGTAATATTTAGTTTGTTTGGTAATATGGAAAATTTGATAAGAGAAGTCAATCAATTAGCTAGAAATGAATTTTTACACAAGGTTAAAATTTCTTTAAAAGATGAAAGTCCATTTAAAAGGCTTGGAATTGAATATATATTATTCTCTAAAAATGAACCAAAATTATTTGAATGGCTATTTATGAATAAAAGTGTAGAGATTGAAGATTTTAAAGATTTTCTCCCTATGTATGATTATGAGTATAAAAAAGTTATAGAGTCAATAGTGAATGAATATAAGATATCTATAAAAAGCGCTGAAAAATTTTATACACATTTATTTACTTATAGTCATGGGATTGCAACGTTAAGTGTTACAGGAATATATAGTTTTACTGAGATTGAGATAATAGAAGCAACGACAGAGATAGCTAGAAGTTTAGTAAAGAGTTTTTTGAAGGAGAATAATTAAATGATTTTAGCAAAAGATATTAGGAAAAAATTTGCTGGTCAAGATGTTTTAAGAGGAATTAATCTAAGTGTAGATGAAAATGATTTTGTAGTTATATTAGGAGCATCTGGATCAGGGAAATCTACATTATTAAATATTTTATCAGGTTTAGAAAAGTCAGATTCAGGAGAAGTTTTATACAATGGAGAAAACATAAGTAATTATACAGAAACTCAATTAACAGAGTTTCGCAGAAAGAATATAGGATTTGTTTTTCAACAATATTATTTATTAAATAATTTAACTGTTTTCCAGAATGTTAGAGTTGGTGCTAATTTAGCAAATAATAGTGACTGTTCTGAAATATTAAAAGAACTTGGTTTAGAGGATAAGGTTGAAAAATATCCTAATGAATTATCAGGAGGAGAACAGCAACGAGTTTCTATTGCTCGAGCATTAGCTAAGAAACCAAAAGTATTGTTTTTGGATGAACCTACAGGAGCATTGGATGAAGAAACAGGAAGAGGTATATTGGAGTATATCTTTAAATTAAGAAATGAATCAAAATTTACTATGATAATGGTTACTCACAATGAAAATATTGCACAACTTGCCAATAAAATAGTTCATGTAAAAAGTGGTAAGGTATCATCGATAGAAGAAAATAGTACTCCAAAAACTGTGGCTGAGATAGGATGGTAATTTATGATAGTTGAAGTTAAAGATTTAAAGAAAGCTATAGCAGTAGTAATAATAAGTTTTTGTGCGGTATTTGTTACGACATTATTTTTTAATTTTTATTTAGATTTAAAAGACTTAGATATAACTACTCTAAATTTAATTCAAAAAAAATTCTATGATACACAGCTCATAGTTTCGAAGTTTGTTATAATTGTTACTGGAGTAATACTTTCAATTAGTTCAGCAATAATGCTACTTTTTTATATAAAACAGCATATAGACCAGTCGAAACATAAGATAGGGATTTTAAAAGCTTTAGGATACAGTAATATGTTTATATCAAAAAATTTCTCAGTGTTTAGCTTACTGATTTTCTTAGGAACTTTTTTAGGTTTTGGTAGTTCGTATTTATTGATGCCAAAGTTTTATGAGAGTAGAAACAAGGATAATATACTTACAAATCTAACAATAGATTTCCATCTACAGCCGTTAATATATTTAGTATTACTTCCGACATTGCTATTCTTAATATTATCAATGATGTATGTTTTATTAAAATTAAATGTACCAACAACAGTTTTGCTAAAACAACTAGAGTTGAAAAATAAAAAAGTTAAGAAAAGAAAACTAAAGATACAAGAAAAATTTATAAAAGAATTAGAGTCGACAATTTTGTATAGTAATAAAACACTAATATTCTTTATTATTTTTGCCGCAATGTCATTTTCTTCAATGATTCAAATGTCATTAGGAATGAGAGATTTTGTTGATACTATAATACGAATGATTATGACAGTAATAGGTGTAATTTTGTCATTATCTATTCTCCTGATAACTCTTGAGGTTATAGTTAGTAATAATAAGAAAAATATTTCTATCCTAAATATAATGGGGTATTCTGTTAGTGAATGTTCTCAAATAGTATTGTCTAAATATAGAATAGTGGCACTGGTAGGTTTTATTATAGGAACAGTCTATCAATATGTATTAATAAAAGTGTTACTAATTAAGTTGTCGAAAGAATTAGATAGTCAGGTAGTATACAATTTTGATTATTTATCATTATTAATAAGTTCAGTTTTATTTATTTTAATATATGAATTGTTTATAAGATATTATTATAAAAAAATAAGAATGATTGATGCTAAAAAGATAATACTAGATTAAAAAAATCTCCTACAAAACTTAAAGTTATTTTGTAGGAGATTTTTTTCTGGGTAAGTTAATTATTTAGAAAGCCCTTCAGCAATCTTATCTAAGTTCCATTTCATCATATTGTAGTAGCTGTCACCATTTTGCCCTGGTTCTGCTACAGAATCTGTGAAGATTTTTTCAAAGATTGGAATATTAGTATCTTTTGATACTGTTTGCATTGGACGTTCATCAACACTGCTTTCAACGAATAGAGAAGGCACTTTTGTTTTACGTAGTTTTTCAACTAATGCTTTAATTTGATCAGGAGTTCCTTCTTCTTCTGTGTTAATTTCCCAAATATATGCAGAAGGTACGTTGTAAGCTTTAGAGAAGTATTTGAAGCATCCTTCACTAGTTACAATCATTTTTTTCTCTTTTGGAATATTGTTGAATTTTTGTTTAGCTTCTTTATCTAATGCCTCTAGTTTTTCTAGATAATTTTTTAGATTAGCTTCATAGAAATCTTTATTTTTTGGATCTTTTGCACTAAGTTGTTTTGCAATGTTTTTAGCGTAAATCATACCATTTTCAAGGTTTAACCATGCATGAGGGTCTTCTTTACCTTTTTCATTTTGCCCTTCAAGATAAATAACCTCAACTCCATCACTTACAGCATAGTAATCTTTATTTTCTTCTTTTTTAGCATTTTGTACTAATTTAGTAAACCAAGCATTTCCACCAGTTTCTAAGTTAATACCATTATAAAATATAAGGTCAGCTTGTGAAGTCTTTTTAACATCATCAGGTAGTGGTTCGTACTCATGTGGATCTTGTCCAACAGGTACTATACTGTGTAAATCAATTTTATCACCTGCAATGTTTTTAGTGATGTCGGCAATAATAGAGTTAGTCGCCACAACTTTAAGTTTTTCGCTTGTATTTGAATTTTTATTAGCATTAGAACAAGCGAATAGTCCAACAGCTAACATAAAAATTAGTGATAAAAATCCTAATTTCTTAAAACCTAATTTTTTCATATTATAGGCCTCCTTATTTAATAATTTTTTTCATTATAGCTTACTTCATGTATAAGATATTTCGTAATGATAGTTATTATCGGTTGAAAAGATTATAATAATTTCCCCTAAAATTATTAATTATTTCAGAAGTATTTTGTATTTAGGTAGTTTTTATTTTGTAAAATAATTTTAGGGAATATTACTTTAATTTTTAAAATGACTATAAGTATCATTTTAATCTTTAATTTGTCATAAAGTAAGCTGTATATTTATGAACTTAGTTGTTTTTTTTATGTTTTATAAATTTTTGCTTAGGCGCTATAAAGAAACTTATAGCGAATACTGCTGCGAGTGTTAAAACAATGCTAGAACCAGCAGCGATATTAAATGAGTATCCAATAAACAAACCTAATACTGAGCAAACTGCTCCAATAGTAGATGATAAGAATATCATTGTTTTAAGGCTATTAGCATATAAATACGCTGTTGCAGCTGGTGTGATTAACATAGCCACTATTAAAATAGTACCAACACTTTGCATAGCTGTAACGGAAACTAATGTTAAAAGTATCATAAGTAAATAATGATAAAAGTTAACTTTCATTCCCATAGCTTTAGCCAATAATTCATCAAACGAAGTAAGAAGTAATTCTTTAAAAAATAGTTTAATGACAAGTAAGACAAAAACTCCAACTCCGATTGTAATATACATATCAATATCTTGTACAGCTAGTATATTACCAAATAATATGTGGAATAAGTCGGTTGAACTTTTTGCAACACCTATAAGGATAACCCCAAGCGCCAAGAAAGAACTGAAAGTTATTCCAATGGCAGTATCACTTTTGATAATTGAGTTTCCTTTGATAAAGGTAATAATAATCGAAGCAAGTAAACCAAAAGCTATAGCTCCGATAAAGAAGTCAATACCAAGTATGTAAGAAATAGCGACTCCAGGGAGAACAGCGTGAGAAATGGCGTCTCCCATTAAGCTCATTCCGCGAAGGACAATGAAGCATCCAACAGCCCCTGCAACAATACCAATGATAATTGCAGTGATAAGGGCATTTTGCAAGAAATGGAAGCTATAAAGCCCATCAATAAACTCTTTAATCATTAGTACCACCTCCTAGGAAGAATAAATCTGTACCATAAGCTTTTGTTAAATTTTCTCTTGTGAAGGTTTCTTTTGTCTCTCCATAGGCAATTAGTTCTTTATTGATAAGCAGAACATTATCAAAATACATATGAACTTTTCGAAGATCATGGTGTACTATTAGAATAGTGTGACCTTTTTCTTTTAATTTTCTTAGCGTATTCATAATAATTTCTTCACTAACAGAATCTATACCTACAAAAGGTTCATCTAAAAAGATATATTTAGCCTCTTGTACTAAGCAACGAGCGATAAGTACACGTTGGAACTGACCGCCAGACAATTCACTAATTTGTCTATGTGAAAATTGTTCCAGTCCAACTAACTTAAGCGCTTCATCAACTTTTTCCCAATGTTCTTTTTTTAATTTATGGAATAATTTCACTTTAGGATAAACACCAAGTGAAACACATTCTCTAACTTTAATAGGGAAATTATAATCAATATTTATTTTTTGTTCTACATATGCAATATTATTCAGTGCATTTTTTGATATTTTGTTATCAACTTCTGCTGTACCTTTAAAAGGAATAATATTCAAAATAGCTTTTATTAATGTTGATTTTCCAGCACCATTAGGTCCTATAATACCTATGATAGCTGGTTCGTCTATTTTTAAATTTATATTTTCAATAGCAAGTGTATCTTTGTATTGCACACTTATATTAGTTATATTAATAATATGAACCACATCCATTCTTTTCTATCTACACTAAAGTTTACCTTAGGAAACAATAAAAGTCAAGGGGAATGTTGCGTGTAAGCAAAAAAATATCTTGAAGTGAAGTGTATATTATAATAAAAATGTAAGTAATAGTAGAGGGAAAAAGTGGTTAAAATAAAAAAAACCTACCTTACAAAAAATATTGTAAGGTAGAAATAAGGGAGTAAATATGAAAAGTCTTTATTATAAGCTAGGGAGACTTATAATAAAAGAACATATGAAGTAATATAACATTACTTCACTTATAAGTATATCAGAAGTATATACAAAAAACAAGAGAAAAATCAAAATTATTTCTAAATATATTAATTTTTTTTTGAAAAAATATTGATAATTAAATTTTTACATAAAAAAATTAATATTTTGAGAATAGTTACTATTTTACTTATAATAAAAATATAAATAGTGCCTATATTACAGTAAATATAGAAGGTGTATTAGTTTACTGTTTAAGAGTAATTTCTTTCGAAAAAGAAAACTTTATATTTAAATATATCTTTGATATTAGGAAATTATTAAGATAATAATGATGATGGAAATATACAAGATAATGTACATAATATATAAAAAAAATTAAGTAGAAAATATCATTTCAAAAGATAAAAAAACTGATAATAAAAAAGATAATTAAATATTTTAATTTAAAATATATGAGAATTATAAAAACAAATATAGCGAAATATCCGTATTTCGTTATATTTGTTTTTATGTATATATTAAAAGTTTTTCAATAACTATTTGACTTCGTATTTTTCACGAACTATTTGTGCAACTTGTTCGCAGTATTTATCTGTAAGTTCATCACTGCTAGCTTCGACCATAACACGAATTAGATTTTCAGTACCTGATGCGCGTAGTAAAATACGTCCATTTCCCTCAAGTTCTTTTTCAACTTTAGCGCATTCCTCAAGAACATCTCTATCTTCCATAGCTAATTTTTTATCTAGTACTTTTATATTAACCAGTTTTTGTGGGTAGATATTTACCTCACCAGCAAGCTCTTGTAAAGTTTTTCCAGAAGTCTTTAGAATATCAGCTAGTTTAACAGCTGTTAGTATTCCATCTCCAGTAGTAGCGTAGTTCATCAAGATGATGTGACCTGATTGCTCTCCACCTAGAGAGTAGTTATTGTTTCTCATTTCTTCAACAACATATCTGTCTCCAACCGCAGTTTTTACAGATTGTAGACCATTTTCTTCTATAGCTTTATAGAAGCCAATATTACTCATTACTGTTGAAACAACCATATTGTCATTAAGTTCACCTTTTTCTTTAAGATGTTTAGCAAGGATAAACATAATCTTATCTCCATCGACAACATTTCCATTAGCATCTACTGCTAATACGCGATCACCATCCCCGTCAAAAGCAAAGCCAACGTCAACGTTGTTTTCTTTTACAAAGTTAGCAAGGGTATTAATTTTCGTAGATCCAACATTTTCATTGATATTAATACCATTAGGTGTACAACCAATCGTTTCAATATCAGCTTCCAAATCTCCAAATAAGAATGGAGCAACCCCCGTTGTAGCACCGTTAGCGCAGTCAAGTGCAATATTAAGGTTAGAAAGGTCACCTGAAATAGATTGTTTTATATGGTGGATATATTTTTGACTAAGTTCGCTACCTGAATATAATTTACCAATTCTATCGTAGCTAGCATTCGCTATTTCGTTTGAATTGTCAATCAGAGTTTCAATTTCTAATTCTTCTTCATCAGTAAGTTTAAATCCATCTGGACCGAAAATTTTAATTCCATTATCTTGGTATGGGTTATGTGAAGCAGAAATCATAATTCCGCTATCTGTTTCAATAGTTTTAGTTAAATAAGCTATAGCTGGAGTAGGGATAACCCCTACAGTCATAACATCAACTCCAACACTTGTTAGACCTGCTGTTAGGGCATATTCAATCATATCACAAGAAATTCTAGTATCTCTACCGATTATTACTTTTGGGCGCTCTTTTTTTTCAGTAAGTAGTTTACCAAGGGCTTTTCCTACTTTAAAGCTTAAATCAGCGGTAAGTGATTCGCCAGCGACACCACGAATACCGTCTGTTCCAAAATATTTTCTCATAAAAAAATAAACTCCTTATTCTTTATTTATAAATGAATATTACTATATAAAGGAGGATAAGTCAAGATTTTGCTTTAATTATAGTATAGTTGTTACAAGAAATTCAGATGAAAGTAAAATAATAGAGAAAAATTGTTTTGATTGCAAATACAGATGTAATTAATATTGCTAAATTTTAGTGTAGTTTGTATAATAAATTTGAGGCGATAATATGAATTATATATGCTAAATAAAAAGGATGGAGATGAAATATAATGAAAATGTATCAAAGGGATAAAATATTAAATGTTAGTTCAGAATTTGCTTGGCAAGCATTAAAAGAGATGAATAAATGGTTGCCGGATCTATCTACAAACAGTGGAATTTCCTATTCAATGGATACTGATTTTTTTGAAATTGGAAGAAAATATAATATAACTTCTAAGGAAGGGGTAGTAATGGATTGTGAATTATATAGTATAGATGAAGAAAATATGACCGTGGAAATACACGCTGAGCACAAACCATTGAAATCTATACTTATATGTAAGGTTTTAGATTTGGGGGAGAATAGGACGCAAATCACAAGGATACAGGGTTATCCAGGGTGGTTCGGTAAAATTTTCACTATCTTCTGGGGGAGAAGAGAGTCTAGGGAAACAGCAGAATACCTAGAGGTTTGGGGGAACTATGCTAAGTCTCTAGAAGAATAATTTAGAAGAGTTTCTTTATTTGTTTTTTATAAAAGTAAGTTTTTTGTGAAAATTAAGGGCGAAACAACTGATTTTAGTGTAGAAAAAAGGAGTTTCTCTTTACTAATCCGAACGATAATGGTATTATATAGGTATAATATACGAATTAATACTGAAAATCTAAATTTTATAGAATTATATCGTAGTTCGTGTGAAATATGTTTTACAAGGAGCAGAAGATGAAATTAAAGAGAAGCGAAAGAATAGTAGTAATGACGGAGTATTTATTAAATAATCCAAATAAGCTAATACCTTTGACATATTTTGTTTCAAAGTTTAACCAAGCAAAATCTTCAATCAGTGAAGATATCCATATTATAAAAAATGGTTTTAAAGAAGAAAATATTGGTGAAGTAAGAACGCTTGCTGGTGTTAGTGGAGGAGTTATTTTTACGCCAACATTAGTAGAGGAAGATGCTAAGGTTATTCTTAATGAGTTTATAGATAAAATCAATGATGGAAGTCGCTTGCTTGCTGGTGGCTATATCTTTATGTCTGATATAATAGGAAATCCTAGTCTTATGAATAAGTTAGGGCGTGTTATAGCGACTGTTTACAAAAATAAAGAAATTGATGCAGTAGTTACTGTTGCTACAAAAGGTATTCCTGTAGCTTATGCTATAGCTTCTATTTTAAATAAACCGGTTATTACAATAAGACGTGATAATAAGGTGACAGAAGGAACAACAGTTGCGATAAACTATGTTTCAGGATCAACAAAAAAAATAGAAACTATGATTTTATCTAAAAGAAGTTTAGAAAGTCACTCAAAAGTTTTGTTAGTAGACGATTTTATGCGTGGTGGTGGAGTACTTACTGGTATGGAAAGTCTTATGAATGAATTTGATGTGACTGTAGTAGGAAAGGTAATAATAACACAGTGTTATGATTCACCTAGAGAACACGAAGATGATTATTTATATTTATCAAAAATTGATAATATTGATGAATTTAACGGAACTTTTGATGTTAAGTTAGGAAATGTAATAGAAAAATTAAGACAAGTAGAGAAAGAGGATAAAATTAATGAGCAATAACAGATATGCGGTAATACTTGCAGCTGGAAAAGGTACAAGAATGCAATCAAAATTATATAAAGTATTGCATAAAGTTTGTGATAGAACTATGGTAGAACTTGTTTTAGATAGTTTGAGCAATTTAGAGATGCAAGAAGTAATTACAGTAGTTGGGCATGGAGCTGAACGAGTTAAAGAAGTATTAGGTGATAGGACTAAGTTTGTCCTTCAAGCAGAGCAATTGGGAACAGCGCATGCGGTTAAAATGGCCAAAAGTGAGCTTGCTGATAAAGAAGGAACAACTATAGTTATGTATGGAGATACTCCACTTATTCGCCCAGAAACTATAAACAATATGTTAGATCATCATGAAAAGAGTAATGCTAAAGCAACTGTTCTAACTGCTATTGCTGATGATCCATTTGCTTATGGAAGAATCATTCGAGATGTTAATGGAAAATTAGTGAAAATTGTTGAAGAAAAAGATGCAACTGATAAAGAAAAACAGATAAAAGAGATTAATTCAGGGATATACTGCTTCGATAACAAACTACTATTTGAAATGCTTGAAAAGGTTAAAAATGATAATAAGCAAGGGGAATATTATCTACCAGATGTACTTGCTTTAGTTCGTGAACAAAAAGAAATTATCGAAACTTATTTATGTGACGACTTTGACGAAACATTTGGAGTTAATGATAGAGTTGCACTTTCTTATGCAGAAAATGTAATGCGCAATAGAATCAATACAAGGCATATGTTAGCGGGGGTTACGCTGGTAGATCCTGCTAATACTTATATAGCGCCTAATGTTATTATTGGGAGAGATACTACTATCTATCCAAATGTAACTCTTAAATCAAATACTGTTATAGGAGAAGATTGTCAAATAAAGCCTAATTCATATTTAGAAAATGCAGTTATAGGTAATGGTGTGAAAGTTTTATCTTCAACTATTAGAGATTCAAAAATTGGTGATAAAACAAGTGTAGGACCATATTCTCATATTAGAAATAATTGTGAACTTGGGGACAATGTTCGAGTAGGAAACTTTGTAGAGTTGAAGAATACAGTATATGGAGAAGGCTCTAAAACAGCACATTTAAGCTATCTTGGAGATACTACTGTTGGAGCCAACACAAATATAGGTTGTGGTACAATTACTGTAAATTATGATGGTAAAAATAAATATAAAACTACAATAGGTAGTAACACTTTCATAGGATGTAATTCAAATTTAATAGCTCCACTTGAAATAGGAGATGGTGCAGTTATAGCAGCAGGTTCTACTGTTACTAAAAATGTTCCAGCAGATTCACTAGTAATTGCTCGAGCTAAACAAGAGACTAAAGAAGGTTATGCTAAAAAGCTACCTGCTGGTAGAAAGTAGTAATATAATTTTTTAAAAATCTATAAAGGTGTTATAGAAGAAAAGTAAAAACATTGCTGTAATAATATAAAGTGAGAATAATGTTTATACTACTAATATAAATTATTTTTCTAAAAATAAAACTCTTTAAAACGATGAAATGCAAGTAATACAACTTAAATTTCGTCGTTTTTATGCTTGAAATAGAGTCTTAAAAAGTATATAATTATTTATAGTAGTAAAGTGTTATAAAATAAAAGTTTGTATTATAATAAAAAAGGAGGACAAATTATGAAATCGAAACATCAGAAAATATTAGAGTATATAAAAAGTTTACCGATAGGAAGCAAAATTTCAGTTCGTCAAGTGGCAAAAGAATTGAAAGTTAGTGAAGGAACAGCATATAGAGCCATTAAAGAATCAGAAAATAGAGGATTTGTATCATCAATAGAGCGTGTTGGAACAGTACGTATTCAGAAAAAAGAACGTGATAATGTTGAAAAATTATCTTATTCTGAGATAGTAAATATAGTTAGTGGACAATTAATAGCAGGACGTGGTGGAATTCATGAAATAGTTCAAGATTTTGCGATTGGAGCTATGGATTCTGAACAAGTAGGAAAACATATAAGAAAAGGGACATTATTAATAATAGGTAATCGTCCAAAAATTATTGAAATGTCATTGGAAAAAGGCTGTGCTATTTTAGTAACAGGAGGATATATTCCAAATGATAATATAAAATCATTAGCAGATAGTAAAAATCTTCCATTAATTATTACACCACACGATACTTTTTCTGTAACGCATTTAATTAATAGGGTAACAAATGACCAAATTATTAAACGTGACATTATAACAGTAGAAAGTATTTATATAAAAGTAGAGAATTTATATATAATAAATCTTAATAATACAGTAAAAGATTGGTATGATCTTCAATTGAAAGTAGGACATACACGATATCCAGTTGTCAATGAATATGGAAAATTAGTTGGTATTATTACTGCTCGTGATGTATTCTTGAAAGATAAAGATGCATTAATTAAGGAAGTTATGGAACGTAAGGTTTCTACAACAACATTAGATACCCCTATTTCTTCTGTAGCGAATACTATGCTATTAGAAGGATTTGAACTTATGCCTGTAATTGATGCAAAAAACACATTACTAGGAGTAGTAACTAGAAAATTAGTAATTAATTCATTATTAACTAGTAATAGATTCCAAGAAGGACATAACAACGATACTTTTGATGAAATTATGCGTAAAGGTATTGTACCAAGAGCTGATGGGCTGCAAGTTAAAATTATTCCTCAAATGCTAGATCAGTTCGGTACTTTCTCTAGCTCAGCACTATTAAGTATTATCGATGAATCAATTCATATAACAAGTTACAACTATAATAGAAGTGAAGTTCTTATGCAAAATGTTTCATTGTATTTCTTAAAATCAGTTCCTTTAGATCGTACAGTGACAACAAAAGTTAATATTTTGGATATAGGTAGAAAAACTGCCAAATTTGATGTAGAAGTATTTGATAAAACTGAATTAGTAGCTAAAGCTATGGTAACTTGTCAAGTATTCCAAAGAAACTAGTAGAAAGAAGAAGCTAAATGTTAGAAACTTATGAAAATCTATATGAAGAAATTTTTCAAAAAATAAAAGAAAGTAAAAAAATAATTATTCATCGTCATGAAAGACCGGATCCAGATGCTTATGGATCACAAGGTGCGATGTACCAACTTATAAGAACTAACTTTCCTGAAAAAGAAGTCATTACAGTAGGAAAAGATTCACCGTCACTGTGTTTTCTGTTTGAAAATAGTGAAGTTGTAGAAGATGACTATAAAGATGCTTTGGTAATAATAACGGATACAGCTAACTTTCCTAGAATAGATGGGAAACTATTTACAAAAAATAACTTTTTAATAAAAATAGATCATCATCCACCTTTGGATGATTATGGAAATATTAATCTAGTGAATACTGAAGTTTCATCTTGTAGTGAGCTTATTTATAATTTTTACACATATCTAAATAAAAAATATGATATTAAACTAAATGATGAAGCGGCAAAATTACTTTATTTAGGTATAGTAGGGGATACAGGTAGATTTTTATTCCCGAATACATCTAATGAAACATTGAGAGTGGCATCTGAACTTATAAAATATGACTTTAACATGAGTGAACTCTTGGATAAAATGGAGATTATTAGTGAAAATCTTATGCGTTTTAGAGCATTTATTTTTGAAAAATATGATGTATATCAAGATGGTGTAGCTTATTTAAAAATCACGAAAGAAGATATGGATAAGTATGGAGTTGATCCAGGAGAAGTTTCTATTGGAGTAAATCTACTACGAAGTCTTGAAGGACTTTACGCGTGGTGCTTTGCAATTGATGAAGGAAACAAAGTGCGTGTAAGAATTCGTTCAAAAGGTCCTGTTATTAATACTCTTGCAGAAAAATATGCAGGAGGTGGGCATCCTTTAGCAAGTGGAGCAACCGTAAAAAACTGGGAGGAACTAGATGATCTTCTAGATGATATGGCCCGCTTAGTAGGGGAATACTTAAGAGAAAATAGTATAAAGTAGATAACCAAGATTAGTTTAAATAGGTGTTAAAAGAATATTTAAGTTAATTCTTGACAGTAAAAAAATATGATGCTATACTAATAGCTAAGTTTAATATGAAACCAATACTCGTATAAGTACTAGATTAAATAATCAAAGAGAGTGTCGTTTGCTGTGAAGACATATTATGACATTTAGGAAAATGGTTCGAGTGGTTAATAAGGTAAACATTAATTGTAAACTTTGTTCGGGTATCCACGTTATAGGATAGGCTATGTTAGTAGTTGTAAGTAAAATATAAGGTGGTACCGCGTAAAACGCCCTTATTCCGTTGAGGAGTAAGGGCGTTTTTATTTTAGAAATAATAGAAAATTATTGAAAGGAGAAGCGCATGATTGAATTAAAAAATGTAAACAAGATATATGATAATAAAGTTCATGCATTGAAAAATATTAATCTTAAAGTGGAGGAAGGGGATATTTACGGAATAATTGGTTATTCTGGTGCAGGTAAGAGTACTCTAGTCCGCCTTCTAAATGGATTGGAAGTTGCAACAGATGGAGAAGTAATTATTGATGGTGATGATTTTAATAAAATTACAGAGGAACAACGTCGTCTGAAACGCCAAAAAATAGGAATGATTTTCCAACACTTTAATCTTTTGTGGAGTAGAACAGTTGCAGAAAATATAGCTTTCCCATTAGAAATTTTAGGAAAGTCAAAACAAGAAATAAAAGCAAGAGTAGAAGAACTTGCGAAACTGGTAGGACTTGAAGATAGACTTAATGCTTATCCTTCTCAATTATCTGGTGGGCAAAAACAAAGAGTTGGTATTGCGCGCGCTTTAGCAGGACGTCCATCAATACTACTTTGTGATGAAGCAACGAGTGCGCTTGATCCAGAAACAACTGCAGAGGTTTTAAACCTTATTAAAGAGATTCATAGAAAAACTAATATTACAGTTGTTCTTATTACGCATGAAATGAATGTTATAAAAACTATTTGTACTAAAGTTGCAGTAATCGACGGAGGAACTATAGCTGAAGATGGTTTAGTATCAGAAGTATTTTATCATCCGACACAAGAAGTTACTAAAAAATTCTTAAGTCAAACATCATTTGCTTCAGAGATAGAAGAACGCGAAAATATTGAAGAGTGGAAAAAAGTATTTACAGACGGTATAATAATTAAATTTACGTTTGATAATAATACGTCTAAAAAACCTATTCTTAGTATGCTGATAAAAGAAATTGATTTTGATTTTAATATTATCAATGGTCATATAGATAAAACAGCAAATGCTAATATAGGAACTTTATTTGTTCAACTAATAGGAAGTAACGAAAATGTAGAAAAAGTAATAACTAGATTAAATGAGCTAGGAATTTTAACGGAGGTGTTATAATGTTTGAGTTTTCAAGAGTTAATTGGGATAAAGTTCAAGAAAAAACAATAGAAACATTAATTATGACATTTGAGTCATTGATTGCAGTATTTTTACTTGGATTATTTTTAGGATTATTACTTTATATTACTTCAAATAGTAAAGGTACTTTTGGTAGAGGATTTTACACTGTTGTAACGGCGATAGTAAATATCTTTAGGGCAATTCCGTTTATTATTTTAATAGTATTATTAATTCCTTTTACAAAAGCTTTGATTGGTACTATTATTGGGGTTCAAGCTGCTATTCCTGCGCTTATTATTTCAGCAGCACCATTCTATGCTCGACTTGTAGAAATAGGTCTTCGTGAAGTTGATAAAGGTGTTATAGAAGCTGCTCGTGCAATGGGCGCAAAAAGAATCACTATTATAACTAAAGTATTAATTCCAGAGAGTTTACCAGCTATTGTTTCTGGTCTGACAGTTACAGCTATTGCCTTAGTAGGTGCAACAGCGATGGCTGGTGTTATCGGTGCTGGTGGTTTAGGAAACCTTGCTTATTTAGATGGGTTCCAACGTAATAATAGTACACTAACATTTGTTGCTACAGTGTTAATTCTAGTTATCGTTTTTGCTATTCAAATTTTAGGAGATACAGTAGTTAAAAAAATTGATAAACGTTAGTAAAAAAGAGAAGTTAAAAACTTCTCTTTTTTACTGTAATTAGTGTGAATTTACACTATAGATATTATGTTTTCTATGAGAGGTAGTTATAATCATCTATAAGAAATTCAAGAAATAAGTAATGATTTTATTTCATAAAACTATCATATTATGTAAAAAAATGCTTAAAATATGGTAAAATATAAAGGACTGTTAAAAAAGTATTGAAGAATTGTTAATAAAAAAACAAATAAAGTAAATTTAAAGGAGATAAAATTTCATGGTAATTCAATGGTTTCCTGGACATATGGCAAAAGCAACAAGGGAAGTAAAAGAAAAGTTAAAATTAGTAGATATAGTTTTTGAATTAGTAGATGCTCGTTGCCCATTATCTTCTCATAATATGTATTTAGATGAAGTAGTAAAAGATAAAAAGAAGATAATTATTTTTAATAAAATAGACTTATGTGATCGAACAGAAACAGCTAAATGGAAGAATTATTTTGAGAAAAAAGGTTATACAGTAGTTTATACAGATGCCAAAAATAGCAATAATTTAAATAAAGTTATCGATAAAGCAAAAGAAGAGCTTGCAGAAAAGATTGCAAGACAAGTGGCTAAAGGAATAAAACCACGAGCTATACGTTCAATGGTTATTGGCGTACCAAATGTTGGTAAGTCAACCTTTATAAACAAATTAATTAAAAAAAATGTAGCAAATACCGCCAATAAACCAGGTGTTACAAAAAAACAACAGTGGTTAAAACTTAATAAAGATATAGAACTTTTAGATACCCCAGGTATTCTTATGCCGAAGTTCGATAATCAAGAAATCGGTAAGAAATTAAGTTTAATTGGCTCTATAAAAGATGATATTACACCACTTGATGATGTGAGCTTATATTTAATAGAATTGTTGAAACAAAGTTATTTAGAAAATATGAATAATCTGTATAAAATAGATGTTACTGCTGATGATGAGAATGTCTTTATAATGGAAAAAATTGCAGATAAACGTTTCAAAAAGATTGGTGGAGATTATGATTATGATTCAACAATAAAACTTCTTATTCAAGATTTTAGAACACAAAAGTTTGGGCTAATTACATTAGATAACTATAATGATATGATAAATGAAGAGGTTAGTGATGAAAATTAATGAAGTAAAAGAAATTTTATCACAAGATAATCCAAATGAAAAAATTTTAGAACAGTTACGAAATGATGAGAGAAGTGGTGTTCAAAAATTGCTGGCAAGTTTTGATAAAAAACAAGAAAAAAAACTTTTTTATAAAAAAGAGTACGAAAAAAAATCATTTTATGAAAATAAATGTTATAATAAAGGATGTAAATACATCTGTGGTATTGATGAAGTAGGACGTGGCCCATTAGCAGGTCCAGTCGTTGCTGCAGCGGTAATTTTAAAACAAGGTAGTTATTTCGAAGGATTAAATGATTCAAAAAAATTATCAGAGAAAAAGCGTGAAGAACTTTTTGAAAAAATAAAAGAAGAAGCAGTGGCTTACGCTATTTGTGAAGTAAGCAATGAAGAAATTGAAAGATATAATATTTATAATGCCGCACGTATTGCGATGCAACGTGCAGTAGAACAATTAAAAGTAAGACCAGATTTTTTATTAATTGATGCTATGCCTTTTGAAAACTATCCAATACCTAACTTTAGTATGGTAAAAGGTGATGAAAAGAGTGTTTCTATTGCAGCAGCTTCAGTTATAGCAAAAGTATATCGTGATAGATTAATGAAAGAATATGCAAAGAAATATCCACACTATGATTTTGAAAATAATGCAGGATATGGAACGAAAAAGCATTTGGAAGGGTTAAAGGCATACGGTATTACCCCAATCCACAGAAGAGATTTTGAACCGGTAAAAAGTATGATTAAACAAGGAGGAAATAATGAGTAATAATAATATTAGTATTGCAAAGAATATCCAAGTAAGTAAAAATGTTAATAATAAACAAAAAACTCATCAAAAGAGAAATAATAATTCCATAAATAAAAAGAATATAAAAATAGAAAAAAATCAAAGTAATATACAAAAGGAAGTAAGTTTAAAAGAAAACAAAGTTAAAAAACTAATTCCTAAAATTCGCATTACACCTCTAGGGGGAGTAGATGAAGTAGCTAAGAATATGTATATGATAGAAATAGCTGATGAAATCTTTGTACTTGATGCAGGTCTTATGTTCCCTGAAACAGAGATGATAGGGATTGATGCAGTAATTCCAGACATTAGTTATTTAGTTCGTAATAAACAAAAAGTAAAAGGAATTTTCTTATCAAATGGACACGTGAGCTCAATGGGGGCTGTTCCATATATAATAGATAAACTTAAATGTCCAGTTTATGGGTCTAAATTAACTATTGATTTATTAAAAAATCATTTAAAACATTTAGGAATTAAACGTCGTATTAAGTTTTACTATGTAAAAGAAAATAATAAATATGATTTTAATAATGCAAGTATTACTTTTTTCAAAACAACATACTCGATGCCTGACTCACTTGGTATTTGTATAGAAACATCACAAGGTAATATTGTTTATACTGGGGAATTTAAGTTTGACCAATCTGTAAGTAAAGAATATAAATCTGATATTGTTAAAATTAGTACATTAGGGAAAAAAGGTGTATTAGCTTTACTTAGTGACTCTAGCAACGCTAATATGAAAGGCTATAATGTGCCCGAAAATGAAGCAGCTGAGCAAATTGATAATGCATTTTATCAAGCGAATAAACGTATAATCGTAACATGTTATGCTTCAAATTTCTTAACAATTTCACATATAGTTCGTGCTGCATTAGGACAAAATAGAAAGCTTCTATTACTAGGAGAAGCAATTGAAGACTCTATTAATACTGCGAGAAATATGAATTACTTGGCAATAGAAGATGAAAACTTAATTACAGTAGATGAACTTGGTAATTATCCACAAAATGAAATTTGTATTCTATCTTCGGGTGATCAAGGAGAGCCAATTGAGGCTATGAAGAATATTGCCGAGAAGAATATTAAAGGTATTCAAATAGAATCAGGGGATACTATTATGATTGCTGCGACACCATCGCCTAATATGGAAGTGATGTTATTCCAAACATTGAATCTCCTTGTTAAACTTGGAGCGCATGTAGTAACGGCATCAAAACGTCTTCATGCAGCAAGTCATGCTACTCGTGAAGAATTGAAGATGATGTTAAATATGCTTATGCCGAAGTTCTTTGTCCCAATCCAAGGAGAATTCAGAAATCTACGTAAACATGCTGAAATCGCAGCAGAAACAGGAGTAGCGGCTAATAATATTCATATTCTAGCAAAAGGTACTACACTAGAAATTAGTGGAAATAGAGCAAAAGTAATACCTAATAATGTTACAGTAGGTAATATATTAGTAGATGGTCGTGGAATTGGTGATGTTGAGGATAGTGTTCTTAAAGATAGAAAACTTTTATCAAATGATGGAATTTTTGTAGCCTCATATGCTATAAGTAGGAAAGAAAAAATTCTGGTAGGCCGTCCATGTATTCAAACAAAAGGTTTTGTATATGTTAAGAAAAGTATGGAGCTTATAAAAGAAGCTGAAGAGAAAATAATAGAGTATATAGAAAATAACCCTATTAAGAGTATCAGAGAATGTGCAGCTATAAAAGCTGAAGTTAGAAGTATGTTATCAAGCTTATTATATGATAATACGAAGAGAAAACCTATCATAATTGTTAATTTCACACTGATTTAAAATTATGAAATATAAGAGCGGGAGTATAGTGTAGTACAAGTTGCTATATAAATATCCTGCTCTTAATATGTTGTATAAATAGGGGGTGTAGTGATGTCAAAGGTGATAGCGCATATTGATATGAATTGCTTTTATGCCAGTGTAGAAGAAAAATATGATCCGGACTTAAAAGGTAAGCCTTTAGCTATTGCTGGAGAAGTCAAAACACGTCATGGAATTGTTCTAACAGCCAATTATGAAGCTAGAGATAAAGGTGTAAAGTCAACTATGCGTGTAGGAGATGCAAGAAAACTGTGTCCAAATATAAAAATACTTAAGCCTGATATGGTAAAATATCAAGAAGAATCAAAAAGAATTTTTGATTTAGTTCGCCAATATACAGAAAAAGTAGAAGTTATTTCAGTTGACGAAGCATATATTGATTTAAGTGATTTTCCAGAACCTGTAAAAGTAATAGCAACTATCCAAAGAAGAATTTATAAACAATTAGGCATGCCTTCAAGTGTTGGGGTCTCGTTTAATAAATTTTTTGCGAAAATGGGGTCAGATTTTAAAAAGCCTCTTGGTTTTACAATTATTAATAAAAATAATTATAAAGAAATCCTTTGGAATCTAGATGTAGGTGAGATGAATGGTTGTGGGAAAGCTGCAACTAAAAAGCTAAAAAAACTAGGTATTAATACTATAGGTAATGTGGCAAATGCTAATGAGGTCATATTACATAGTGTTTTGGGAATTCAGGGATTAAGACTTAAACAACGCGCCAACGGAGAAGATAATAGAGAATTAAAATATACAATAGAAAGAAAATCTATTGGTAACTCTAAAACCTTTACCCAAGATATTATAGAAGAAGATGATATTTCTAACGAAATAAAAAAATTGAGTAAAAAAGTTAGCGCTCGGGCACAGACAAGGGATTATGTTGGAAATAATATATCTATTATGATAAAATTTAATGATTTTAAAAGTATAACAAGATCAAAGAAGATTCCAGAATATATTAATCAACCTGATAAAATTTTCATGTATGCATGGGAATTATTACTAGAACATTATGATTTTTCTAAAGGAGTTAGACTTTTGGGAGTATCATTAAATGATATTAAAAAAGAGAGAGAACTAAAAGTTCAACTCGATATTTTTGATTCTAAGGACTATAAAGGAGAAGAAAAATTAAGAAAATTATCAAAAAAATTAAAAAGTAAATTTGGAGATAATATTATTACAGATTTTGAAGAATTTGATTCTAAAAAGAAAAAAACAATAATTACGACAAGTTTTAGTAAAGACTTTTTGGATTAGTAATTATAGAAGATAGGAGGATGAAAATGCTAGCGATAAATAAAAGATTGAAATTAGTAGCGAGCTATGTAGAAGATAAGCGCTTGGCTGATATAGGAAGTGATCATGCCTATTTGCCAATTTATCTAGCTAAAGAAAACAAGATTAACTTTGCTATTGCCGGGGAAATAGTGGAAGGACCTCATAAGGTTTCTATAAAAAATGTAAAAGAAGAAGGTCTATCAGGAGTTATCGAATGTAGAAAAGCGGCAGGGTTAGAAGCAATTGAGCTTGCCGATAATATAGAAGTAATTACTATTTGTGGGATGGGAGGAAAGCTAATTGCTGATATTTTAGAAAAAGGAAAAGATAAACTAATTAATAGACCAAATTTAATATTACAGCCAAATCTGGGAGAGAGATTTGTCCGTGAAAAATTACAAGATTTAGGCTATACTATTACTGCAGAAAACATTATAGAAGAAGATGGGCATATTTACGAGATTATAGTCGCAACTGATGGGCAGATGTCTTTAACAGAAGATGAAAAGAATTTTGGTAAATTTTTATCAAAAGAAAAAAATGATTTATTTATAAAAAAACAAAAACAAGAGTTAGATAAAGTTAATTATATATTATCTCAGTTGGAGAAAGCTAAAGAAGAAAAAAGTGAGAAAGTGCTTGAATTACAAGCTAAGGCTAAAAAAATAGAAGAAGCTATAAGTTAAAATTAACAGTTATTTTGAACGGAAAAGGAGGTAAAGGATGATTCAGTTATTGCAAAGTGAACAAGATGCAAAAAAACTTTTGAATTTTAGTGTAAAAATCGCTAAAAGTATGTTGTTTTATGGTGCAGAAGTCTATAGGGTAGAAGATACTGTAAATAGAATTTATAAATCATTTGACAATATAAAAGCTCCCAATATATTAGTTACCTATAATTTTGTAATTGTATCATTTGTATATGATGATACGACCTATAATGCTATGAGAAGAGTAGTTTTAGGAGATAGAAATCTTGAAAAAATTTCATTATTAAATGACTTATCGAGAAAAATGGTTATGGGTGGATGTTCTCTAGATTATGCCTTTAGAAAAATCAAAGATATAAAAGATAAGACTAGATATTCTAACTTAGCCGTTTTATCTGCACTGACTATATCAGCGCCATTTTTTGCAATTATGTTTGGTGGGACGTTTAAAGATAGTATAGTGGCCTTTTTAGTTATGGCAGTAGAAGTAGCATTTTTATTGTTCATTGGAAGATATAAAATAATATCTTTTTTAACTAATTTTTTAGGAGCCTTTATCTCTACGGTATTAGTGATGATTCTTACTAAATTTTTATTTATTCATAATCCAGTAAGTATAATCATAGTAAGCCTTATGCCTCTTGTTCCCGGGGTTCAAGTAACTAATTCGGTTCGTGATTTTATGGCTGGGGATTATTTATCTGGAATAATAGGTCTGCAATCAGCGATTTTTATATCAACAGCAATTGCCTTAGGGGTAATTATGGGATTAAAGGTAGTATAAAGGAGTAGGTTATGGAATATAATATTTATATACAATTTATTGCAGGTTTCGTCGTAACATTTGCATTTGCAATATTTTTTAATGCTCCTAAAAAATCATTGTTGAGCTGTTCAATGATTGGAGCAGCAGGATGGTTAGTATATGTATTGGTTAATTTACTAACAGATGTAGTAGTTGGAAGTTTTTTTGGTGCTTTATGCGTTGGGATTCTTTCGACAAATATTTCTAAGATACTTCGTATGCCAGCAACAATCTTTATTTATACTGGAATGATTCCATTAGTGCCAGGGTATGGTATGTACAATACTATGCAAAATTTAGTTACAAAAAACTACAATGTAGCATTTAAAGTAGGTATAGAAACTATACTCCAAGCAGGAGCTATTGCGATGGGGATACTTTTAGCATCAGTTTTTTCTGATTCAATAAAAAGGGTAAAAATACAAAGAAAAAGGTAAGTTCTATACTAAATTATAGAGCTTATTTTTATTTTATGCTAAAATATAAAGTAGATTTACTATTAAAACTAGAAGGAAGGATAGATGATTTATGAAAAATATTTTATATTATGCACAAAGTTGTCCAGATACAGCGCCATTTAAAGAAAAACTAGCAGAATTGGAAATAGGCTATGAAGAGGTGGAAATATTATCTTCTCTAAAAAATTTGAAACAATTTTTATATGTTAGAGATACATATAAATCATTTGAAGGTATTCAAGGGAGTATGCAAATAGGAATACCTTGTTTAGTCATTAATGAGGAAGACTGTATTTTAAATATAGACGACCTGGATAAATTAATACATTAGAGCAAATAGTGAGAGATTGATAAAAGTAACTAAGGAGATATATTTTATAGCTATAACCTTTTTTGTAAAGCTCTTGATTTTTAATTTTTTATTTGCTATAATTAAGAAATGCTAGGTGGGGAGTTAGCGGTGCCCTGTACTTGCAATCCGCTTTAGCAAGGCTGAATACTGAGATGCGGGTAGACTAGGGAATGTCGAGTTTAACACGTAATGTTGAGACTGAGGCATCTTACGACGCAATACTTATGAACCATGTCAGGTCCGGAAGGAAGCAGCATTAAGTAATGTCATTGTGGGTGTAAGTTTTTGTTGAGGTTGAGTTGTCGATTAAACTAACGGTTTTCTAATCTATTCAAGTCTCAGTTGCATATTAGTATAAATCGATGATATCTAAAAGTATTTACTTTTGGATTTTTTTTGTGGAAAATTAATTATAACTAGATATACAATGATAAAAAAGTGTAAATAAAATAAGGAGGAACTATGTATCAAGGTAAGAATATAAAAGAACAGTCTAAAATTTTTATAAAGTTGTTATTTCCAGTTTTGATATATCAAATAATATCTTATTCATCATCTATGATAGGAACATTTATGGCTGGTCATTACAGTCCTACTGACCTTGCAGGAGTTAGCATGGGTGTTAATATTTGGAATCCTGTAATGTATACCCTAAATTCTATAGTTCTTGCAATAGTTCCGATTGTGTCACAATTGATGGGGAAAGGGCGAGAACAAGAAATACCAACTAAAGTTCGTCAGTTTTTATATATTGCAGTTTTTATTAGTATCATACTTATTATAGGATTAAATACTTTAGCAGAGCCCATAGTTAATGGGTTAGGCATGGATGAAAACATAGCTAGGGTTACAAAAAAGTACTTATTTTACGAAAGTATAGGAGTTTTACCGATATTTTTATATGTTGTGCTTAGAGCTTTTATGGACAGTCTTGGACTTACTAGATTATCGATGATAATGATGGTAATTTCTATACCAGTGAATGTTTTATTAGCTTATGGTTTTATCTTTGGTAAATTAGGCATGCCAGAGCTTGGTGGAGCAGGTAATGGTATGGCGGTATCGTTGACTTATACGGTGTTGTTCTTCATAGCTTTATTTTTGACACTAAAGCACCCAAAAATTAATAAATATAAGATTTTTGAAAAGGAAGGAATAAAATTTACACATTGGTTAGAAATATTTAAGCTAGGAGTACCGATAGCTATAGCCACAGCGCTAGAAACCGTAGTATTTTCTACTTTATCTCTAATGGTATCGCGTTTTGATACGACAATTATAGCCTCACATCAGGCAGCATTGAATTTTTCAGGGTTTTTATATAGTTTACCAGTGAGTGTAGCAAATACTGTTACGATAATAGTAGCCTATCATGTAGGGGCAAAAAATTATAAAATGGCACGCCGTTATACAATTCTTGGGGTAATAATGGGAATGATTTTTGCATTTTTAGCAGGAATGATTGTTTGGATATTCGATGCTAATATTCCTTATCTGTATAGTAAGGATTTAGATGTTATATCTTTAACAGGACATTTATTATTATATGCGATAGGTTTTGCAATTTGTGATTCTTTTGCATCAGCTTTGGCTGGAGTTCTTCGTGGCTATAAAAAAGTTGTACCTATATGCGTAGCGATGTTTATCGGTTATTATTTAGTAGGTATTCCAGTAGCGTACTTTTTAGTGTTTAAGAAAGGTATAGGCATAGATGGTCTTTGGATAGGGTGGATAATAGGTTTAGGGACATATGCACTGGGAGTTCTAGTATATTATATGTATATGAAGAAAAATATAAAAAAACAATTAGCATAATAAAAAACTTTTTCATAAGAGAAATCTTGTGGAAAAGTTTTATTTTTCTTGACTATTAGTTTAAAAAACAATATAATGTAATTATAAAAACTAGATAAAGAGGTGGAGAAAATTTGGTGAGAGAATATCCAAAATGGTCAGAACTACCTGAAATAGATTTATATTTAGATCAAGTATTGGAGTATGTCAATAAATTACATAGTCCAATAATGCTAAAAAATGACAAAGGTTTAACATCGGCTATGATTAATAATTATGTTAAAAATCATTATGTGGATAAACCTATAAAGAAAAAATATAGTCGACGTCAACTGGCAAGATTAATAGTTATTACTTATTTGAAAAATGTTTTCTCAATTCAAGAAATAAGTAAAACACTAACAATGCTTACGAAAAATGATAAATCAGAAATAATGTATAATAACTTTGTAGCATGTATGAACGGTGAAGATACTGATGAAATACCTATTGTTATAAAGTCAGCATGTGCAACTGTGAAGTTATATGAGCAAACATTGGAATTAGCAGACGAGTTAAAATAATATAATAATAGGTAAAAAAGAGGAGAATAAAAAATGGAGTGGAAAGTAGTTGTAGATACTGCGTGTGATTTCAGAGAAATCCCTAATAAAGCTGAAAATGTTGCTTATGAAAGAGTACCGTTTTCTCTTCAAATAGAGGATAAAGTATTTGTAGATAATTTGGATTTAGATATTGATAAAATGATGGAAGAAATGTATGCTAGTTCAGAACCAGCTAGATCAGCGTGTCCTAGCCCGGAGGCTTACTTATCAGCTTATAGAGGTGCAGAGAATGTAATAGTTTTAACTTTGACTGGTGGAATGTCTGGAAGTTATAATAGCGCGGTTATAGCTGAAAAAATGTTAAAAGAAGAAAATCATAATGTTAATATACATATTATTAATACTCTTTCAGCTGGTGGGCAAAATGATCTATTTCTTCTTAAAATAAATGAACTAATCAAAGAAGGGTTATCTTTTGAAGAAGTAGTTGCTGCAATGACAAAATATCAGGAAAATTCAAAACTTATTTTCGTATTAGAAAAAGTAGATAATCTAGTGAAAAATGGTCGTTTAAATAAACTTGCTGCTGCAGTAGTAGGATTACTAAATATGCGTATGGTAGGAGAAGCAAGTAGCGAAGGAACATTACATTTACTACACAAAGTTCGTGGAGAGAAAAAAGCCGTTTCTACTGTAATAGACGAAATGATTAAAGCTGGATATAAAGGTGGAAGAGTAGTTATCACACACAGAAACAATGAGAGTATTTGCCAAAAAATAGAAGAAAAATTAAAAGAAAAATTCTCAAATATAGAATTTATCGCGGTACCTACTTCTGGAATCTGTAGTTTCTACGGAGAAGAAGGCGGAATGTTATTAGGATATGAAATATAATAAAAATCGGACTAGATGAATTTTCATCAGTCCGATTTTTTAAACCCTATTTAGTACTTTTTTTATTTTTACGGAGTTCATTAGCTAAAAAACCAATACCTTGCCCACACAAACTAAAGAACACATAACCAAGTCCATAGATAAGAATATCAAAGTTTAAAATAATTAAACAAGATATTAAATAGAAGAAACCTATAATAAACGAAAATAAGTAACTAAAGTCCTTTTTATTATACGCATATAGAAATGATATTACAAAACTAACAATAGGATACATAAATATAAGAAGTAAAATTATCATTCCTGATTTATTAGATATAAAATAAGAACATAGAGGGAGTATTATAAATAAAAAGAAAGAAAAAATTAAATAAGGTACTTTTTCTAAAAATTTCTTCATCATTTGCCTCCTAAAATATAGTGTTATTCTATCATATATTTTTTGAAAAAACAAATATGACGATAGCCAGAAAAGAAATATTTTCTGTAAGCAAATAAAAAATTGAAATCGTTTTTCTGATGTGTTATGATAAAATAAAGATAAAAAATCGAGAGGGGATTATATAATGAAATTTTTTATAGATACTGCTAATGTGGATGATATTAAGTTAGCCAATGACCTTGGGGTGATTTGCGGGGTAACAACTAATCCATCACTTATAGCAAAAGAAGGTCGTGATTTTAAAGAAGTTATTAAAGAAATCACAGAAATAGTTGATGGCCCAATAAGTGGTGAAGTAAAAGCAACAACTACATGTTGGAAAGATATGGTAGAAGAAGCTAGAGAAATTGCTAAAATTCATCCAAATATGGTTGTAAAAATTCCTATGACTGAAGACGGGTTACGTGCTGTTAAGATTTTAAAACAAGAAGGGATTAAAACGAACGTTACACTTATCTTTAGTGCTAACCAAGCCTTACTTGCTGCTCGTGCTGGTGCTACTTATGTTTCACCATTTTTAGGGCGTTTAGACGATATTTCACATAATGGATTGATTTTAATCGAAGAAATCGTAGAAATATTCTCTAATAATGATATTGATTCTGAAATTATCGCTGCAAGTGTTAGAAATCCTATTCACGTAGCTGAATGCGCAAAAATGGGTTGCGATATAGCGACAGTTCCTTATAGTGTAATAAAACAAATGATTAAACATCCACTTACAGATATCGGTATTGAGAAATTTAAACAAGATTATTATAAAGTGTTTGGGGAGTAATAAACTATTTGATATGATTTTCTAAAAAAAATTATGAAAAATAACATTTTATACTGGAAATATTAAGTAAGTTATGTTAAAATATATTTTGTTGTATGAAAAAGTTGTTAAGATTAAATTTTATAGGAGGTTATATTAATGCGCGTAAATGTAACATTAGCTTGTACTGAATGTGGTGATAGAAACTACATTACTAAAAAGAACAAAAGAAATAATCCAGACCGTATTGAACTTAAAAAATACTGTCCAAGATTAAAAAAAGTGACTTTACACAGAGAAACTAAATAATAAAGTTAAAAAAGCCTTAAAGTATAAACGTTTAAGGCTTTTTGTTTTGCCACTTGACCCACACTTGACCCACACTTTAAAAATTAACGTATCTTGCGAATTTTTTCCCAACTTCTTCTTTTTGTTTTTCTGTTACGTGAGAATAAATACTCATTGTTGTTTTTAAGTCAGAGTGACCTAATCTTTCTTGTACCTCTTGAATAGCAATACCACTTTCAAAAAGTAAGCTACAATGTGTGTGTCTGAAACCATGTACTTTAATTTCTTTAAAATCATGATTTTTACAGATACGTTTTAAATTAGCATTCATGAAATTTAGATATAAATAAGAGTTCGTGATCTCGTCAGTAAAACAAGGTTGATGTTTCTTTACTCTTGTACCTATTATTAAAAATTTTTCCCTTTGATTAATTTTTGTACCGACCCCAAAAAGTTAGACCAAAAAAATTAACTTTTAGGAGGTCGGTACACTTGGCGGGGGTAGGGAGTTTTTTTATTTTATTTTAAATCAAGTTTAATGATTTTTTTACCTTTTTGTGACATAAAAGGTTGTACTTCTAATTCAAGTTCTCCATCTTCATTTACAGCAAACGCCTGAGTAGCGTTTTCAAAAACTCTATTGGCTGAAATTGTTTCTAAAGTTAATTGAACAGGGTATGCTTCTGCTTTTTTACCATTTACATATAATCTCATTTCAGTACCTACTGAATAATCTTTGTCAGAAAGGTTTTTAACATCGTATGTTACTAAAAGAACTTTCTTAGCTGGTTTATCTAGGAATTGATTTCTTTCATCAGTCCATGCAGCAGTTTTTACTGTTATTTCCGCTTCTTTATCAAATGTGATAGGTGCGCCTAATTTAGCCTCATTACTGTTTTTCTTTTCTTCTTTTTGTTCTGTTTTTCCAGAAGATGAATTAGTCTCTGTTTTTGAAGAACATCCAGCAAGTACTACAGCACTAGCAAGAAATGTACTCAATAATATTCTTGATTTTTTCATTTTTATATACTCCTTTTGATTTGTATTTTTGGCGGTTATTTAACCATAAGGGATAGCTAAAGTTAACTAGCTATCTAAATATTTAATTCTTTCTTCACATATTCTATAGTCTAGTCTAAATGACTTGGATATGTGAGAGATATTATTTATTTCCTCATCTGAAATTATAAAATAGCTTGCGAATAGGTCGGCTTCTATTTCTTGTCTTGATAAGGGTACTCTTGAAATTCTCCTTAAGAAGTGTAAGTTTGAATTTTTGTGTAAAATAAAGTGTCCTAATTCATGTGCCATGGTGTATCGCTTATCATCGTCAGATAAGTTGTTATTGATGTGTATGTAGTGGTATGTTTTCTTGCAAATTTCCAAAGAATGATATAGCCCGTTGTTTGTTCCTAAATCGTTAAATAGTACTGTTATTCCTAATTGTCCAGCGATGTTAAATGGATTAGTTGTTCCGTACTCCTAGATTAAGGAGTAGTAAACATCTTTAATCATCATTTCCTGTTTTGTGACGCGCCATTGCAATTCTTGCTGCTTGTTCGATTGAAGCACGCACTAAATCTTTTGTTACTTCATCCATTGGTTCTCCGCTATACATTAAAGTTTGATTACTATTTAAATTATTCATTAAATCATTAACCATATTTGCTATATCAATTTCTTTTTGTTCATCTTCCCAGCCCATAAGAAAAGCAGGCGTGGTGTCTAACACTCTAGCTAATTCTTTAATTTTGCTAAGTCCTAAATCTACTTCATCACGTTCATATTTTCCTATAAGTGTATCGTGTACATTAATAAGTTTTGCTAATTCTTTCTTTTTTAGATTTTTAGCTAACCTTTTTTCTTCAATTCTTTTTCCTAACGTCATGCATATACGCCTCCTTTAAAATAATTATACTACATCACATTCTTATTTTCAAGAACAAGGTTATATTTTTTGATAATTTTTTTCAAAAAACAAGAAAAAATTTCTTGACAAGTAAAAAAAAAAAAAACTCATGTTAAGATATAGTTACAGTCAAGAATATAGTTCTTGAAAAATAATAAAAAGAAAGGTGGTACTATGGATAATTTAAAAAATATTGAAAGAAAATGAAAAAAATATTGACAAAGCATAATAGTTGTAATATAATATTAAACATAACAAGATAACAATTAAATAAAATTTCAAATGCGGGTGTAGTTTAGTGGTAAAACCTCAGTCTTCCAAACTGATGTTGTGAGTTCGATTCTCATCACCCGCTCCATTTTTTTATTTTAGATATTTATCCACAGTAGCTCAGTTGGTAGTAGCATCTGACTGTTAATCAGAGGGTCGCAGGTTCGAGTCCTGCCTGTGGAGTACATTGCGGTTGCTAGGCAACCGTTATTTTTTTGTTTTGAAACTATTTAATAGTATTTTTCCATAAAAAATTATGATATAATAAATGGGATATGTATACTTGTAAAGAGTGATTAGGAATAGTTTTTAATAGAAATTAATAGTAAAAGAGATATAGGAGAATAGTATGTTTTTAGATGAGGTAAAAATATTTGTCCGTTCAGGTGACGGTGGGAATGGTCTAGTAGCGTTTAGACGTGAAAAGTATGTTCCTAAAGGTGGACCTGCGGGAGGAGATGGTGGTCGTGGAGCGAATGTTGTATTTATAGTTGATGAAGGACTTAGAACATTCATGGACTATCGCTATCAGAAAAAATTCGTTGCACCAAACGGGGAAAACGGAATGAGTAAAGGTATGCATGGACGTAAATCAAAAGATTTATATCTAAAAGTACCACCAGGAACTGTTATCCGTGATACTGATACAGGAGAAGTACTTGCTGACCTTGTAGAACATGAACAAGAAGTAATAGTAGCACGCGGAGGACGTGGTGGACGTGGTAACTGTCGTTTCGCAACACCATCAAATCCAGCTCCAGAAATTGCAGAAAATGGTGAACCAGGAGAAGAACGTAATCTTACTCTTGAACTTAAGCTTATGGCCGATGTTGGTTTAGTAGGATTCCCATCAGTAGGGAAATCAACATTACTATCAATAACTTCAAAAGCTAAACCAAAAATTGCAGATTATCATTTTACAACTTTAGCTCCTAATTTAGGAGTAGTTGAAACGAAAGATCATCGTAGTTTTGTTATGGCTGACCTTCCAGGACTTATCGAAGGTGCTAGTCAAGGTGTAGGTTTAGGGCATCAGTTTTTACGTCATATAGAAAGAACTAAAGTAATAGTTCATGTAGTAGATATGTCAGCAACTGATGGTCGTGATCCATACGAAGATTATAAAATTATTAATCAAGAACTAGGTGAATATAATATGCGTTTATTAGAACGTCCACAAATTGTAGTCGCTAATAAAATGGATATTCCAGCAGCACAAGAAAATCTAGAAGAGTTTAAAGTTAAATTAGCAGCTGATGGTGAAGAAGTTGATATCGTAGAAATTTCAGCATTTACTAGAACAAATGTAGATAACCTACTTTATAAAATAAGTGATATATTAGATTCTACAGATCCTAATATGCTTTATGAACTTGATACTGAAGAAGAAAGTATGGAAAATAGAGTTCTTTATAAACATAAACCAAAAGATGAAACATTCAAGATTACAAGAGATGATACAGGTGCTTATGTAGTAAGTGGACTAGGTATTGAACGTGCATTCTTAATGACAGACTTTAACCGTGATGCATCTGTAAGAAGATTCGCGCAACAAATGCGTTCTATGGGAGTAGATGATGCATTGCGTGAACGTGGATGCAAAAATGGTGATACAGTTAAGATCCTAAAAGGTGAGTTTGAATTTGTAGAATAGGGGCAAAACTATGGATAAAGAAAAAGTATATTATATAATCAGAGAAGATGTATTACCTGAAGCAGTAAAAAAAACATTGATTATGAAAAAAGCTCTTGAAGAAAACCCGAAACTATCTATTTTGGAAGCATCAAAGAGATTTGATTTAAGCAGAAGCGCTTTTTATAAGTATAAAGACACGATTTTTCCAATTCAAGATATTCAAAGACAGTCTATTTTGTCATTATCAATAGATGTTGATGATATTCCTGGAATTTTAGGTAAAATATTACGAATAGTCAATGATGAAAAATGTAGTGTACTTACTATCCACCAAACAGTACCAATTAATGCTCGAGCAACTATAATTATTTCGTTAGAAATAGATGCCGAGCACACTAATATTGAAAAATTAACAAAACAAATTAAAAACCTTGAATTTGTTAATGGTATAAAAGTAATTGGTGTAAGTATGTAATTGAATAAATATTTATTATGTAATTTCTATATAGTAAGTATATAATTAATAGGAGAACAGTGTAGGAGATAAAGTTTCCTATTGCTGTTCTTTTTTTATAAAAATTAGAAATAAGATAAATTTTTTAATAGTAGAAGATAGATTATAAAGTTGCTATCTTGAATGAATTAGAGAGGACTAATATGCAAAAAAATGATATATTAACAGGACGTGTCATTGATTATACTCATGATGGTCTTGGAGTAATAAAAGTAGATAATTTCCCTATTTTTATTGAAGATGTGATAGAGGGGGAATTTATTGAATTCAAAATAATAAAACTAAAAAAGAATCTTGGTTATGGTAAGGTGTTAAATATAATAGAAGTTTCTGATAAGCGCGTTGAAGGAGTGCCAAAAACATCAGGAGCTAATTTAGTACATATGGATTATGAAGAACAACTGCGCTTTAAAACAAAAAAAGTACAAAATATTATGAACAAAACCTTAGGTGCAGATAGTGTCGAAGTGTTACCAACTTTTGGAATGAAAGATGGATATCACTATCGTAATAAATCAGTTATCCCAGTTCAAAAAGTGAATAATGAAGTACGTATGGGTTATTACAAACCACGTAGTCATGACGTAATTAATATAGAAAAATGCTTTATTCAATATGATGAACACAATAAACTTATGAACAATATTCGTGATTTGATACTTGAATTAGATTTATCAGTATATGATGAAGAGAGCCATAAAGGTGCAATTCGCCATATAATGTTTAGAACAAATTCTAACAAAAGTGAAATTATGGTAGGGATAATTGCTAAAGAAAGATTTGTAAATCTTGATGAGTTTGTAGAAAGACTTACGAAATTAGATGATAGAATAGTCAGTATAATGTTGAACATTAATGATAAAAAGACTAATGTTATATTTGGAGATAAAACCGAAAATCTATTTGGACGTGATTATATAGTTGATATATTAAATAGTATTGAATTTAAAATTTCATTACGCTCGTTCTACCAAGTAAATCCAATACAAACAAAAGTTCTTTATAGTAAGGCACTAGAATTAGCTGAACTAAAAGAAGATGATACGATAATTGATGCATATTGTGGTATTGGAACGATAAGTTTATTCGCTGCACAAAAAGTAAAAAAAGTATACGGGATAGAAATAGTAGAAGCGGCAGTTCGTGATGCGAAAGAAAATGCAAAAAACAACAATATAAATAATGCAGAATTTTTATTAGGAAAAAGTGAGGATATAATAAAAAAACTAATCTCACAAAATATAAAACTAGATGCAGTTATTGTCGATCCACCACGTAAAGGGTGTGAAGAAAGTTTCTTGAGAGACCTTGCAGAAATGGATATAGAAAAAGTAGTATATGTTAGCTGTAATCCAGCAACATTAGCACGCGATATGGAAATCATGAGAAACCTTGGTTATAAACTTGGAACTGTTCAACTAGTAGATATGTTCCCAGGGACGTATCATGTTGAAGCAGTCGTTTTAATGACAAGGGCGTAGACCTAAGTCATTAATTACGAATGCTTTGTGCGATAGCTGTCGCAGAGCGATAGTGATGCGGTAACAGCGAACTGCTGAGTGCGTGGTTTTGCTTTCACGAACTATACAGTAGATTGTAAAAGCAGATTTATCACACATGCAGGGTACGCCTAAGAGAACGAGCATAGAAAAGTTTTATTGGTATCGGGTTGCAGCCAATATAGCTATGCTTTCAATAACAAAAAAGGAAGGAATCGTGAGTAATAGATATATTTGTATTTGCCTAGAAAGGAGTTTTGAAGACTATGAGACGCACAATTGATGAAGCCTATTTTAAATACAGTGTCTATAGTGCCATGGAATTAGGAATGCAAGTTAAATGTCCTAAATGTCAAGGATTAGGAATGATAGTTGCAGATGATGATAATGTATATTTTAAGTGTACAAGTTGCGGTCATCAAAAAAGCTATGATCGCACAATTTATCGCTATGATGTTAATAACAAATGTATAAATTGTGGCAGATATTATAGAGTAGATATTGAAGACAAGACAAAGCAACACTTCTCTACGCTAAATGTATTATGTCCTTATTGCGGAACTCAAATGCAAGGGAAGGTTCATAAAACCGCTGAGCCATTTACATATACTGCTGAAATTCAGGGAGGAAGAGAACCTTATTTTGGACTAGAGCTGTGGTTTTTGACATTTTTTCAGGGCAAGCCTGTTTGGGCACTGAACCGTGAACACCTTGAATATTTAATTAAATATCTCAGTGTTAACCTGAGACTAAAGCCATATAATATCACAGGAATGTCCCAATCTGATCATCTCCCTACTTTTATGAAAACTGCAAAGAATAGGGAAAGAATAGTGAAACTACTGGAGAAAATGCAGGGAAAACAGGTTAATGACAAGGGCGTAGACCGAAGTCGTTAATTACGAATACTTTATGCGATAGCTGTCACAGAGCGATAGTGATGCGGTAACAGCGAACCGCTGAGTGCGTGGTTAGTGTTAAGTTAGAAATAGATAGCCACTAAAGCTTAGTAATACGGCGGTCTCCAGGCAAGGGATAATTCGGTAACGAGTAGGATAAGTACTATTCGATAATTTTTTCAAAGGAAAGAAGGCTCAAAAAATGTGAGAGCTGAGTTGCTGAATCAGATATTGTGGTTATTCCGAGATGGGGAAGTAGAAGATATAACCGTGTGTATGATAAGTTTTGTACCATAGATATAGACTATGTAATGCACGGATCATATAATTGGACATCAACAGCTAATGATAGTGAAGAAATCTTAGCTACTACACTTGATCATGAACTTATCGCAAAGTTTGCTAAAGAGTTTATGGAATTATATAATGGGATTTATTTTTAAGCAAAGAGAAATCAAAATTTATGGAGATAATTTCATTAGAAGTTTAATGAAACTCTCGGTTTATTTGGAGAAAAAGAGGTATTGAATTCAGATATGAGAAAATATACAGATATAAAAAACATCATTGAATATGGGTTAAATAATATTTCTGATAAGGAAAAAATAACAATGAGCCTGAAAGACTTTCTATACATTAGACGAGTTTTAGAGGAATATATGCGTTATCTACATAATCCTGATCATTATCCCGATATAGAAGCAATTCAAAATTTTTTAGGTGATATTTCTTCGGGAGGAGCATTCGAATGTTTAAGCACAGCTATTTATGAAAAAGTATATAAAGTTGATTTGCCGGCGAAGATTGAGAAAATGATTGATGATGGTGTATTTGAACACCCTCTTTATCCTAGTTACTATAAGAAAAGCGAATAAGTAATAATTGTATAGTATTGAAATGGTAGAAAATATACATTTATATAGCTTGGAAGTAAGTTTGATAAATACATTGAAAGACTTGGAGCTTATTTTAAATATGCTTGCAGAAGCGGCAACAAAAGATATAGCAAATACGAAACATCCTCGAGGCTTAGAAGAAAATAAAAAGGTTGCAAAACGTGGTGGTAGCATGGCAGGAAATGCAAGAAAAGAGATTGAACAAAAAACAGGCAAGCCTGTCATTACTTCTAAAAATTCTATTGATTTAGGAAAGTTAATTGGTGTTGTAGCTAAAGAGATTGAAAACGAAGAAGAGAAAAAATGATAGTTACAAATTTAAGTTTTAAAGAGAAGAATATGAAAAAATTCATATCAAATAAATGTTAGGGGTGAGCGTTTGAATAAATACAGCCGAATACTAAATAAAGAAGTGAGAATATACAAAGAATGGGTTTATAAGCATTATTCTGAGATGACTGAAGATACTGATAATGGAGAATTTCTAGGTCCTTCTTTTGATAGAATGAGAGAATCTGCAATCTCATTTGTAAAGAATGTAGAAGTAAAAGATGTTACCGAAACTGATTTAGAATCTATACTTTATTGTGTAGCCAGGGACAATGAATGTGAATATTTGGCTGACTTTATTGCGTCATATAAAGAATGGTTTAAATATTTGATTGAAAGATGTATAGATTCAATTTATACAACTGCGAAGTGGCAGCTAGTAAAAAGATTGCCAGTTTATAAAGATGATAGTTCAGTTACTGATTGGGTATTCAAATATATAAATGTAGATGATGAATATACACAGAGAATGTCTTTAAGTGCTTTAAGTGAGATAGATTATAAAAAAGCAGAACAGTATGCGATTGAATTTTGGGAAAGAGACAAATATAAGGGTGATACCTATGCTGAAGAGTATCAAAAAATAATGGCACTCAGTGTTCTTTATAAAATAAAATCAGATAAATTAAGCGAATATATTGAAGCGGCGAGACAATTAGACTTTGTTTATTTGAAAGAGAATGCAGATGAGATTGCAAATTCTGATTAATTTTCTAATTTTCTCACTAGGAGATAGATTGAAAAGTAGCTAACTTAATGCAGCATTCATTAAAAAAAGAGGAGTTTAATTTCAACAAAAATAGTTGATCTTTAAACTATGAGTATTTTAAAATAGAAATTAATGAAGATGATTTTAAAAATGAAGAATTAAAGTTTTTCAATCAATTAGCTAGCTTGTATCACGATAATTTACTGATGACAGTGTTTTGTTAGATTAGGGAAAGCGTGAATTAAAGAATACATTTAGCTCTTCCTTTATCATGATGTGGAAGAAATTATAGGTGCTAAAATTATTAAAATGAGGTTTTTATGGATGAATTATTGATTTTTAAAGATGCTAAGACTGGTGATAAGGTTGGTATATACTATAATATATGGCTATTTATAATTAAGTGCATTATAATAAAATATGCACATAAAACATCTAATGAGGCGGATGATATTTTAAAAAAAATTTATTATAAGAAGCCGGAAAGTTATTATGATGTTATCTATATGAGTCATGAAACAGAATATCATTGGGCAATGTTGGGAGTTTATGGTGAACAATATTGGCTTAAAGGTCTCAGTTCCGAAACACCAGTAGACTATGATGAATGGTATGATAATTGTATAATAGAAAATAACCTGAATGAACCTTTTGAATGGTTTTAATGTAGAAATCCAACACAAGTTGATAGGAGTTTTTATATGAAAATACCAACTTATTTTAAAGAAAGTAATTATAAAATTGTTGAAGTAGAAGAGGATTTTTTGTCTATTAGGGTAGTTAATGAAGTAGAAAAAGACAGGTACAATGAGTTCTTTGAAATCTATTACTTTGGTGAATTGGATTCTGATGCTGTGATTACTGAAATTTTTGATGAAAAAACTTCAGCTATAAAACCTTGTAAGGTTGTAGCGAAATGTATTCAAACAGGAAAAGAAATTTTACTTTATGATCAATTAAAATATGGTTATAACTCACTATTTTGTGATAAATTTGATTTAGAGACGGTTGATAATCGTCCACTTGTAAAATTAGATATTCCCAATTCTAAAATAGAAATTGATTTAGGTTATAGTATAGATTATGATGAGGAAAAAGAAGATTTTGAATTTGATGATAATGACCATTTGGAAACAATCAATGGAGAAGAAATTTCTTTTGAGGATGTTAAAAAGGATGGATTTGATTACATTAAAATATCAGCAATAGATGAAGACGAAATTATTAGAGAAGTTTTAAATCTAGAGTTAGCTTAAAAATAAAAATTAGTTAGAGATTGTACTGAGAAAAAATAGAAAGCCATAAAGTAATTATAAGTAGAAATACAAGCCCAAAAAGAATCAACTATAAAAATTAAAGTTGATGAAGGAAAAACAATAGAAATCTTTGTAATTACTAAAATAATTAACAGTGAACAAGTTACAGTATCAAATTATAATTACTTACTCGTATTTCAAATTTTCAGGGATAAATTACTGACTATAGGTTATGGAATAAAGTGTAGTGGTTCAATATTAAATGTCATTTAATCAGGAATGATGGATACAACAGGCAAGGTGTATCTCGCAGAAATTGGGGTAAAGGTACTCATGAAAGATATTGTCCATCCTTTGTACTATGCAGAGATAGATACATTTGTGAATACCAGAATAACAATTTTTTCAAACAATGGACTAAGAGTAGTAAGAGTTAATAAATTTTTGGGCAAAGAGAAAGTTACGTAGTTGTCTTAAAAGTAGGATGGCGAAAAGAGAAGATTATGACTAGATAAGTAAATTTAATAATAGATAGTATAATTTTTTAGATATTATTGAAATTTGCCATGTTGATAAATACTAACAATAAGAGGTTAAAATCTTTAATGTAGAGATTTTTGCCAAATTTAGTGTTTCCTTTTTTTATCTATTGATTAGAAATAACTACATATAATAGTTTATTTAAGTAAACAAAATGGAATAAGTAATCTACAATTGAGAGTAAGTTAAAAAATAATAAAGATTATACAGTTTAGTATAACTGATTTATCTAATATTTTGATGTTTATAAGATGATATCAAATTATAAAAAAACTTTATAGGTAGATAATATTTGTCCAGTTAATATAATAAAATAAAATTATTGAAAAGATTAACATAGGAAAACAAAGTGAGGATAAACTTATGTCAGAAAATAAAAAAAGAAATAAAGATTTAGAAAGTTTAAAAGATACTATAAAAAAAATACTTGAGCATGCATTAATAGAAAAAAGTGAATCTAAAAAAAATTTAGAAGGAGTATTAAAAGATAAAAATAAATTTTTAAAGATATTTAATCCTTGGCATAAAGACAATAAAGGAAGAAAATTAATAGAGAATTTTGTAAAGCAAATTAATAATCATGATTTTACAGATGATTTTTCTTGGTTAGATATCTTAAATGAAGATGCTGGATGGAAAAAGTTTCAACATAAGATAAAAAACGAAATCAAAGAAGATAAAACTAAGTATGTGAATATGCGCTACCAAATTCCAACTCATTTTCATGGAGATATTGACAAGGCTATTGTTTTTCACTGTATGGAGAATCCTCGAGGGTATGTGGAGGATTCAGATATGAATAAATGGGCTAAAGAAGTGAAGTTGGGCAAAACGACTCTTAAAGATTATTATCAAGAAACCTCAAAACGCAGAGAGGAAATGAACCAAAATGAAAATATTCAAGAAATCATAAAAGAAAGATATAAATTAGAGGAAATTAATAAGGAAGTTAATAAAAGTTATACGAATGCTATAACTAATATTATTTATAGTGATGAGAATAATCCTTTAATATGCGAATTAAAGAATATGTTTGGCGATAATGAATTCAATTATGATGATAAATACAAATTTAAAAATGATGATAGGATAAATAAAACACTTCTACCTTATTATTATATGGCTCAATATTATTCAAAATTATTACAAATAGATAAGGGGGATTTAAGTAAATTTAAAAATGAAGATGAGAGGAAGCATGCTCTAGAAATTGCTGAAAAAATATGTAATTTAGAAATTTATCCTTTTTCATGTAATGAACCAGCTTTAGGAAAGAATGGTGTTGGTGAAAAGATTCTTCTAAATTCAGACTTATCTCGTGTAGGTGCGTATATTGTATTGAGAAGAATTTATATATACTTAGATAGTAAAGCTGATACCTTACAGCCAGTTTTTATTTTTCGCAAATATGATAGAGCTTGGGAAAAGTTGTTTAAAAAAATATTTCATGAAGCAGAGGATAAAAAGTTTACTACTGAAAAAATTATGGAACAACTAGAAACCCATTTCTTTTATTGTCAACCCGCAAGTTCAGGCGGAGGAATAACCCCTGGTAATATTATTTCAGTCTCTGATTTTAATAACTTGCAAAAAATTTATACAAGTCTTAAAGAAAAAGCTTTTAAAAATATTTTCGATTTACTGCATGAATCACAAAATAAATCCCTAGGTAACTAAGATTAATTCGCAAGAAAGACTACTAACTATTTTTTGACTATAATCTGGGAAATGACTATCAAAAGTTCAATTAAATAAGGAGTGGAATGTTAGTCTAAAAATGATTTAACGAGATATGAGTAACTTAAAGGTAATTTTGGAAGAGCAGCAACTTTTAAGCATAAAAATTGAATTTGATATTTCAGATAATACCTATTACATGAAGTATGAAACAACTTTTAAATAAGGGCCACCCCTTTTCAAAGGGGCCTTATTTTCGTTTTTGAGGTTGCTTTATACACACTTCCTTCGGTTGGTCATCAAAAAAATATAAGATAAATATAAGTGCTATCATTACAATACTTGATAAAAGAAAATAAAGTGTCGAACTGATAAATAATATAGAAATCATATCGAATTTAATCTGATTTTGTAACAATAGTCTATAAATAGCACAAATAATTATATTTACTAACCCAACAATAAAAGGGACAATAACAGATAATATCAGTTGCAGCTTGGCTTTTTCTGTCTCAAATATTGTTTTCATAAGTGAAGTTGACTTTGATATTGAAGCTAAGATTCCAAGCATGGCTCCTAAAAATCCTGTCATTATAGATGAAAAGTTTAAAACATCACCTATAAAATCCTTAATATCCAATTTAGAAAAGTTTTTAGATAAAGGAACACTAAGCGGAATTATAATAACTGCTGTGATAAAATATGTGAGCCAAAATCTATTTCGTTTTATACTTTTCATTTGTTTCTCAATACCTTATGTTTATTATCCGAATACTTTAAAGACATCTCCGAAAATACCGAAGCAGGATTCAATGTTCTCTTCTCATCATATGGAAAATGAATTATTTCCATTAGTTTATTTGATATTAAGTTAACTGTTTCAATATGATCATCAAGGTCGCGTCCTTTAACATTTAATTTTTTGACTCCATCCCGATCGATAGATAGTACTTCTTCAACAATACTATCAGGTAGGTACTCTTCGCCTCCCTTTTTGTCCTTTTTAGCAGTTAATGAAATTTCAACATCAAACAAACTGGAATCTTTTCCAGGTGATATAGCATTTTTCACTATAGAAATCAAATCAAAATTATCTGTTGGTTTTGTATTTTGTCCCATTTTTATTGCCACATGTTTATAGCCTGTAAAATTTCTTGCTACTTTTTCAGCATCTGATTGAATGATAACTGGTAATCTGATATCGCAATCATAATCCAATTTTTTCAATAAAGTACTAAGAAAAAACTCAAACTTGTTAACACTGATAGAGTTTCGATTTACTTGAAGCATGAATATCGCATTTTCTCCATCATATAGTGCAGACATCTTTTCTCCTAAAAATTCATCTTCTTCTAGTCCTAAATCTTGGGATTCTCCAGTAATCTTTGTTTTGCTTGGGAAATTAAAGTCTCGTAGTTTTTCTACTACTAAATGATAATAGGGTTCTATGTAGTTAGGTTGAACTATTCTCTCCAGCTTATATTTAACATTTGATATTTCAAAAGTATAGCGTTCGAAATTTGTCCTGTAGTTCTGAGTTACTTCATCAAATACTTTTGATAAATCAAGTATGTTTCCTTTATGTACAACCTTATAGAAATAAAATCTTACTTGTTTTGATTTAGTCATCTGTTCCTCCAATTATTGATTTTCACTTGATTTTCTTCAATAAATTATAAGTGCTACTAATTCTCGCTACTGTGCGTAACACGAAAAAATTTTCTTGATTTTTACAACGATATAGTTTTATTCATTATTCTAAATCTCTTGATTATTTATTGAAATGACTACTCAATTCTTACATAAAAAAGATGAAGCAAGCTTTATAAATAGTCTACATTACTTAGTAAATCGACTAAGTAAGATCCTTTAAGCCAAAAATTTTGATAGTACATCTGTACACCATTGATAGCTAATGGTTTCTTGGTGGAATCCGAACCTGATCCTCTTAAAAACACAGCATAAGATTTTGATTTCGGTAAATTAGGGGCTTCTTGCTGGATTCCCGTTTTATTCATTTTTGGAGAACCATCTTTCTTATAAATCTTTTCATTGATTAGCTTTTTACCATTAACAAGCTCACGCACTCTTTTCCAAGTTTTTTGTACCTCAGTAGTCAGGAATTCATCATCAAATGAAATTCGCTTAAAACCAAGGAAGACATTGTTTTCATATAAATCATTAGACTTTTGTTCCGAAAAAATGGCAAATAAGAATTTTTGTTCTGCAAAAAACGAATATATGGATGAAGATTCAAAATTAATTTTTTTATCAGTCCATTCTTGGAAATCTACTTTAAGAAATTTTGTATCCTCTGTTCTATTTCCTTGCGTTGTTAGTGTGATAGTCTTATAACAAATACTGAATTTGTTGAAAAGCTCTATATCTTCTAAACTAGAAGCTGTTTCACTAAACATTCGAGCAACAACCATTGATGAGGCTTGTTTAGTAACTTTACCATTTTTTGATAAAGGTAAATCAATATGCAATTCAGTAGCAATTTCTGAAATAGTTTTACCTTTATACTTTCTTGCTAAGTTAGATAGTATCTTATCCAACTCTTGGAAACTAGAGAAATTAGCCTGAGGTAATAACGGTTCAAAATGCTTCCCTAGGTAACTTCTAGCTATCTTTGTCACAACTGCTTTAGTTAGTCTAAAACGAGGATTATTGGGATATTTGGGAGCGGTATCTAAGTAAGCCATTTGCTCCCGTAATTTAGATATTTTAGGGAACTCTACTTCTGTATCTAAGTTGTTTTTCCAGACGCTAGCTACAAAATCACGGACAATTTTCCAGTCATTTTCAATGATTTTCAGGTCATCTTTACTAAATTGATAAAAATGATATCCTTGAATAGGGAAGTTAGCATACTCTTTAGCTGGTACTGTACATGATGAATCATAAAGATAATAGACTAAAAGTAACTCTTCAAGTTTATGCTATAATTGAGACTTATAAAAATCATTTTGATTAGCAATTTGATTTAGAGATACCGCTGTAATACTCATTGGTTCTTTCGCCTCTAGTTTATGACCAGATTTATCTCTTGAACTAACCCTTTTTAGTCCCGTAGTTTTAAGTTCTACAGGTCTACCATCAATCAATAGATCCGGTTCTGATTTGGTATCAGCTGGATAATCAAAAACAGATTGTTCAATCACAATTCCTGCAATACCTTTAATTTTAGGGTTAGTAATCGTTATATCAAAAATGTGATTTTTGTCTATTTCTCCTAAAGTTTTTCCAACTGTTGCTTTTAAAATATTATCGACTTCAATGCTTGAAAAAATATGATTTGCTATATAAAACCTCTCTTCACTTTTACAGATAATTGTATCATAATTAGTAATTTAAATCAATTTACAAAAAAAGAGTATAATGTAAGAGTACATGATTATATAGGAGAAATAGAATTATTTACAGGCTAATATATCCCCTAATTACTGGATATTGGTTTATTCAGTAAGGGGATTTATATTTTATAATCCATCTATATAACATTTTTCAAGAAATCTATTTCTTGCTTTTTCTTCCGTATCATCTCTTTCGTCATAGCCATCTTAAGGAGCTTAGGTCATGGACTTTAGGTTTTCTTTTTAATGAATTACAAATTTCATCTATATGAGCAAAGGGAAAGTCAAAATCATCTGTTCAACTAGTATATCCCGTAATTATTTTTAGATTAAGGCTTCTTTTTCTTAGTATTTCTTCTAGTCTTCTAAGTGATTTAGTTTGTAATTTTCTATCTTCAGTAAGTCTATTTAAAAACGCATACCCGCTATCTGCTCCAAACCAAATGGTATCATCTGTAAATAGATAAATATTGTCAATCATAATAGTGTAATCATCTTTTGTATAAAAATAGATATTTGCCACATATTTCCTAACGCAACTGATTCTTTCGTCAATATAACCTGTATTAAAGGATTTGAATATCTCTTTTATCTTTTCTCCTATTTATATATGAATTTGACAATTGAATATTTTTTTTGAAATTAGTAAAAATCTATTATTTTTATTAGTATGTTTTTATATTCCTAGTTACTATTATATTATGAGCATATAATAATATGAATAATACATCATACGCTTTTTATGATATAATTATAAGAAAAGAGTGATGATTGAAGAGAGAAAATGTTATTCATATATTATATCTAAAAGCTTTGCTGATGGCTATAATAAGATAAATATATCAATTTCTAAAATGATTGATAAAGAAGTAAGTCATAGTTTGATTTTTAATGATAAAGAAAGAATTTTAAAAAGAGAAAAGTTTAAATAAAGTAAACTAAAAAATAAGGAGGAAATTAAAATGGGAATAATAGCAAATTATCAATATTTAAGTGATGCGAATTTACAAGAACTTAAATCTTTTTATGCTGAAGAAGATGATATTTTTGAGGAAGTTGAAGATTGGAATGATGAAGCTGAGATACTTCTTGATATCGATAAGATGTGGGATGCTCTTCATTTTGTACTTACAGGAGTAAGTTGTATTGAACCTATAAAAAATAATCCTCTTAGCGAAGCAGTTGTGGGAGTATTCTCCATTGATGGTATTGAGGAATATATCAGTTATATAGAAAAATCAAGAATTAAAGATATAGTTTTTGCTCTTGACAATTTTGATATAGAAAAAGCTTTAGAAACTTTTAGTATGAAAGAATGTAAAGAAGCTGAATTATATCCAGATATTTGGGATTATGAAGAAGAAACTGACGAAATAAAAGAAGAAATAATGGATTATTTTCAAAATATGAAAGATTTTTATAAACAAGTGTTAGAAGAAGATGGTAATGTATTGGTTACAATTTATTAAAGAGTCATAGATAAGGTAGAGTAACGAAGAATTAAAAATATAGTTTGCTTTATCTATGTTCGATGCAGGCTAACTAGAATGTTTTAAAAAATAGTTTACTTTGATTAGAAGATTAAAAGTGTTGGAGGAAAATTAAAATGAGTAAAGTTAATCATGAGTTTTTTGGCGAGATAGATACAGAAAAAGATGTAGATGAACAATTTAGTGATGATGTTCGCGTATTATGGGAAGAAGAGTATAATGGAATTATGACAACACTATGGTATGATAGTGGTTATGAATTTAAAGTAGGAGTTCTTGATACATTTGCTGAATTTTTACGCAATAGTGAAAACTATTTTGAAAAAGCTAGAGAGGCTTTAAAATGTTATTTAAAAGTGGATGATGAGTATATTGTTTTTCATAAAGAAGAATTGGAATTAGATATATCAGATGAAATTTGTGAATTTGTAGAGCAAATGAAAATAGAAGCAATTTCGCTATGGGCTGGGGAGAATTTAATTAGTGTTGATTTTATGATTAACCCAGAAGAAAGTGATCAAATTTTATGCGTGAAATTTAATGATGGTTTAGAAATAGAAAGTATAGACTGGGAGAGTTAGAAGATTCTTGTAAAAATTAATAAACCAGTTTTTTGTAGTTCGTAATGTTCTTGGAATGGCGGTATTTATGAAAAAAGTAATAAAAGAATTTTGGAATGTATTAAAAAGTGAATATGAAAATGAATATAAAGAAAATATTTTTAAAAATTATAGTCAAGCAGAGCATGTTTTAAAGAACTTTAGAACATATTTAAAAGATCTTTTTTGTAAATATCCATCTAATGTAGATATTGTTTGTGTCTTAGCTTCTGTAGAATTAGAATTAAGATATGAGAAAAACGCAATTAAATTATTAGAGGATTTCATTCTAAAATATAATGATATAATCAATGATATTGATAGAGCAAGAATTTATACTAATCTAGGATTCTATTATGAAGCTGATAAAAAACAAGATGAATATTTGTTAAAAGCCGACAAGATAAATTCTCCCTTTATTGAAACATATAAAGGCTTAGCACTAACTAGTTTTTCAAATTATCAGCGTAATAAAACAATTGAAGATTTGTATAAAAGTCTGATGTATTTTGAAAAAGCGTTAAAAATAACTAATGATTATGAAATACAATTTGGATATGCAGTATGTTTATTTGAAATGAAAGAGTATCAAAAGGCAAAAGTTGTTTTTGAAAAACTATTATCAGAGTATCCAGATAGAATGCGTTTGTTGTTATGTATTGCTTATTGTGAAGTATATTTAGGCAATAAGGAAGAAGCAATCTATTATTTAAAAAAAGTTGAAGTAGGGCAAGATGAGAAGTATTATTTAACTACTGATGATATTGCAGATTATCAAGTTTTTGAAGCTTATTATGTTCTAGGAGAATACGATTTATTTTTGGAAGAGTGTGAGAAAGCAATTCTTGATTATTACTTTGCAGACTGGGAACATTACTATTATACACTTTGGCTTAAAAATAAATATGAGAAATTTTACAAATGTGTAAGTAAGTATAAAAATGACATACTTAAAAATATAGAGGAAACGAAAGTTGATGATGATTTTTCTTGTGAAGAAGAGAAGCAAGATTATATTAAAAGTTACGAAGAAGATTTAGAAAAATTAATAACAATGTCTAATAAAATTCAAAATGAGAATTATAAACCTATAATTAAGTTAGAACTATATCCTGAATATGGTTGCTTCTTAGTAGATTGTATTAGGCATAATTTTTAAAGAATATTGTTGAATACAGAAATAATCTTTAAAAGAAATCATACACTTATAGATTCAAAAATTAAAAAGATAAGTGTTTTAGATATCGATAAACTTTTTTAAAAAATAGGGTGTAATAAAAATAAATAAGTATAAATAAATTAAAAATCAGTAAAAAATATATAATAAGGTAGGATGATAAGTATATGAAAAAAATTGATACACAATATATTAGTGAGAAAAAAGCTGATTTGGATGAAATAAAGTATATAGTTGATAATTTATTTACAGAGGATAGTGAAGAATGGCTATGTCTTTATGATACTTCAGAAAGAAATCCAAATTACGTTCAGATACACTCAGATATTGAATATTTTGAAGACGATGCATTAAACTTCTTAACTCAAGTTTTACAAATTCCATTAGATAACATAGATGAAATAGAAGGTATTTACTTAGTAGAATGTAGAAAGTATAAAGATAAAGCTAATTTTAGACATTATCGCGCCTTTTTCCTAGATGCAGATGTAGTATATTCTTATTTCGAAACATACATAAATGATGAAGAAATTAATGTTGAAGGTTGGTATGATGTAACCGAGGAGTTTTAAGAGAAATAAGTATGAATGAGAGATTGAATATTAATCAAATAATAGACCTTTTAAAGCAAAATTATCAATATGTATTTATAGTGGTGGGCTTACTTTATACATTAGCGGCGGTTTTTGATTTCGCAGGAATAAATAAATATAGTACTGCAGATTCAGGAAAGAACTTTAAAAGGTTTATTTTTGAAAATTTTGGAGAGACTGGATATAAGGTTTTGAATTCTATTGTTGGAATTGTACTGATTTTATATGGAGTATTATCTTTAATTTATAGTTAGATAACGGAGAAAAAATAATGAATTGTATATTAAAAAAGGAAGATTTTATTTTTAATAAAACTTCATACTTGTCTTTTTATGAATGCGAGATAAATGGATTTAAACTTAATATTGATGAAGAAGATTTTACAGAAGAAGAATTAGTTTTTTCAGCTAAATTCCTTGATTTATATTCTGAAAATTTAACTAAAATAATAGATGCCTGTGTGAAATCGGAAACTTTTAAATATTGTTATCCTGATGAAGATGTTCATAGTATTGAAGAAAAATTAGGTAAACCGATAATTAGAAGATTCGGGAACTTAAGTGTCTTAACCTACACAGAACATGAGTTTGATGAGGATCATCTTTTAGATATTGAAATTAAAGGTTTATATGATGAAATATTAGAGATTTCTATAGATGGTTAAACAGTAAATTATTAAATTTTCAAAAAATAGGAGATATTAAACTTGATGATAGTGGCTGGAATGATATTTATAGGTTAGGGCATTAGATAAGAATTGTAAAATGGGAGTATGCTTGATAAAGCTTACTCCCATATTGTATGTTGAGCTCGTACACTATAATAGAATGGAGAACCATCTGATGTAAAGTTAGCTTCGATGCTGTATCTTTGCCATAGTGTGTAATCGGCTGTTTGTAGTTTGAGTTGGAAATCTGTATCATGCTTTATTTCTTTATAATCTACAGGGGTTAGAGAAAAAATATCCGTTAATTTTTTTGTTTTAAAATCATGGATAGTTAGTTGTGATAAGTCTGTATGATTTAATTTAACAGTAGATAGAACCCTGCTATCTGCCGGAATTTTATAATATGTTATGACACAATCCTTAAGCTTATCAACATCTTTCCATGTAGGGGTAATGCTCATAAAACCATAGGATTTATCATCACGAACTATCTCTACAAGTTCCCCGTAGTAAAAGTGATCATTGCGTTTATTTATAATTTCACTCTCAGGTGTTTTTTTAGTAAAGGTAAAGCCAGCTGCTAAAAGCTCGGAGGCCTTTGTTTTACCAATAATCACATTAGTTTTATCTAATTGGATTTCGATAGGTTTCGCTGGAAATCCTGTCATTGATATACAGAGAGTAAAGGCAAACGAGGTAAAAAAGATTGAACCGATTACAGCGTTTGATGAAGAATATTGGTAGACTGGTTTCTTTATATTTAGTAACAGCAGAATAAGTCTAGTAGCGTGGGTAAATATTATGACTGCAAAAACAATAACAAATTCTGCTTTTAAGCATGTATATAATGCTACTAGAAAGTTGTGAGTTTTGTAATACATGATAATTAAAACAACTATATTAGCTAGAAAGAAATTAAGAATAAATAAGGTAGCTTCTTTTAATGCAGTGGGGTCTGTAATATCATCTAATTTAGCAATAGAAAATCTACCCTTAAATCCTTGCCCAAATTTATATATCCATTGAGGAACATCATTTCTCTCTAATACAGCTACTACAAGTCTAAAATAGATGTAAATCGTAAGTAAAAATAATAGTAATACAATAAAGCAAAAAGATAAGGTTGTTATAAAAAATCCCATAGATAACTCTCTTTTCTAAATAAAATTAATATACTATTATTATATCATCATATAAGATTTTAAGACAAAAGAATTTAGTAAAAAAGGGATAAATAATCTAATTATTTAAAACTTTATATTTATTTCGATATTTACAAAAATTCAAAATTTTATAATTTACTTGTAATTTTTAAAAACCATTTGTAAAAGATACATATAGCTTTTAAGTGATGATTGAAAAAAGGAGGGGAATTGATATAATAGTGTATATAAGATGCTTTTTAGTTGATTAGATAATTTAGTTTGTCGAATTATAAAATATAGTTTTAAAAAAACGAAGGAATGCTAGAGATGAATGTGGTTATTAAGAAGATACGAGTTTAGTTAGAAATAAGAAATGAAGTATGATTTAATAAATATATTTCAATGAGGAAAATTTATATTATGAGAGATTATATTGATGAAAGAGAAAAATTAGCAAAATTAATATTACGAAGTTCAATAGTGCTAGATATATTTATTTATGCGGGTTTTTTCTTCGGTTTTGTATTTGGTATTGCTGGAGCAGAAATTGGATTTTGGTTGTTAGGATTTGTTTTTAGATATGGTGTGCATATAGGAATAAGTAGTGTTGTATTAAAAATAGTTGTTATAATTTTATCCTATAAGAAAGATACATATAAAAAGAGGGAATTACTTTCGGTTGCTTCATCTTCAATGGTGCTGTTGTTTATTATAGGTGCAATAGTGTGGGGAATTTACTATATTGGCAAGATTATGACTGCTGTGGGATAGGCAAGCTAAGAGAGAATAGTATATAAAATATAGAAAGAGTATAAATCTAAACTATTATACATATAGTATTAGTGAAATAAGATGCAGGATTGAATTATATGTCGCGTAATTTCTTACCTGAGTTAAAACACAATAATTATTTATGAAGCATTTAATATTTATGCAGATTTGAGTGGTAAATTCTTAACTCAAGCCAAAACAGATAAACCTTATGATAAAGGCAATCTTCCGAAAGAACCTATCAGTATATTTTGGATTCCTATAGTAATAGGAATAGGTATGTTAATAGCTAGATTTATCGTGAAGGGAATGGAAAATCAGCTTGAAACTGTTAGGCCTGCTTTGGCAGCAAATAGCTACATTAAAGAAAATAGTTTAAATATAACAAAATCAGAAGATCAGTTTCTTTATAACACAGTTAATAAAACTGCAAAACCAAAGGAGACAAGTAGCTCTAGTGGTGGAGGCAGCAGCACACATACTTCATCGTCTGGACGTACTCATGGAGGAACTGGTGGTAAGTTTTAAAAACAAGCTTAAACCGTACAATTCATGTTGTTTAATACCATTAATGAAAGAGGGTTTGTTTTTTATATAAATAATAGGAACAAATCCTCTTAATTGTATTGTATTATTTTGAATATTTGATACAATTAGTATAAAAGTAAATAAGATACTAAACTATAATAAATCTAAACTTTTAAAGAAAATTAGAATAGATTATTTAAAGTATATTAAGAGGAATAACGAAAATGAAGCATAAGTTATTAAATATAAAAAAATTAGCAGTAGTATTTGGGGCTTTTGCACCAATGCACACAGGTCATGTAGATCTTATAACAAAAGCAAAACGAGAAAATGATGTGGTTTTGATTATTGTGTCAGGAACAAATACGAAAGAAGATCGTGGGACGCGTGATGGCCTGCATCTTAATCGACGTTTCCGTTATGTTCGAGAAGTCTTTCATGATGATGAATTGGTTGTAGTGGATAAACTTGATGAAGAAGGTCTGCTACCTTATCCAAATGGATGGGATACTTGGTTAGAAACTCTTCATAAGTTAATCAAAGAGAATACAGACTATCAATTTGAAAAGATAACCTTTTATATAGGTGAGGAAAGTCATCAAAAACCATTGCTTATTTATTTTGAAGAAGTTTTTTCTAACGAATATAATAATATGAAGGATTGTGATAATGCTCTTAGCGATATGAAACAAAAAGAAGTGACAATTAAAATGATTGATCCGACTATAATTCCAGTATCTAGCACAGAAATTAGAAAAAACCCGTTAGTTTATTGGCGTTATATTACGAAGCCTTTTCGTCGTCATTTTACGAAGAAAGTTTTGGTAGTAGGTTCGGCTTCAGGCGGGAAAACAACATTAATAAAAGATCTTGGTCGTGTTTTTAATGCGCCTATATCGCTTGAGTATGCACGTTTTTATCAAGAATTTTATAATGTTCGTGATGATGAACTAGATACTAATGATTATATCCGTCTTTTTGCTAATCAGAATGAACAAACTTCAAATGTCATTGATAGTGGTAGCCATACAGGTATTGTTTTTGTAGACACTAATGCTACGGTGACTATGGCTTATGTAGATTATTATCTTAAAGATATTATTTCAGAAGAAGAGTATCAGGCACTTAAGCTATCATATAAGGTTGCTATTTCAAAAGAAAAATGGGATCTTATTATTCTAATTCCACCAAAATCAGCATATGTTAATGATGGCTTTCGTGATATGAGTATGGCAAGTCAAGATATTCGAGACGATTTTACAAACCATCTTATTTATTTACTTGAGCGAGATGGATTTAAAGAAAAACTGTTAATTCTTGATAGCGATGTAGATACTTTCTTTTTAGATAATTACCAAAAAACTATTCAAGCTATAAAAGATCGTCTTAATATTGAAATTTAAAAAATATTAAGGGAATAAAAGATAAAGTATAATACCTATAATACTTAAGTTTGTAATAAGTTGAACAGTTGAGCATAAGTTAGTAGAATTTAATACAATATAATTAGTATGAATATTATTCTTATTGATAGGAGGAATATCTCATGAAAGAGTTTATAAGAAAATATTATGTTTATATTATTGTAATAATAGCTTTTTATGTCGCTACACCTTTGCTTTGTAGAGATGCTGGGGGTGCATTTCTTACATTATTAATAACATTCCCCTTAATTATCTGGATTCTTTCTTTTATACATAGCAAGACACGTGGATTTAATTGGTGGCTGTCTTTAATTATAGGATTACTTTGGATACCAGTTATTACAATATATTTAAATGAAAGTGCGTTGATATATGCTTTAATATATGGGATGACAAGTTTTTTAGGACAAGGATTGGGAGTCTTATTTAAAGGGCGAAAATAGAAGGATTAACATTATAAATTGTATTATAGGATATAATAGAGGTATTAATTATTTTATAAAAGGAAAGAGAGGCTAATATATGAGAAAAACATTATTAAAAATATTAGGAACGGTGGTTTTAGTTTCAGCTTTGTCTGGATGTTCTACAACTTCAACAACGACAAATAATTCAAAAGATGAACCTAAAAAAGAAGTAATACAAGGGCCAGGAAAAGATTTTGATTGGAATGCAAAAGTGGAACCAGTAAAATTAGATCGTACATACACAGAACAAAATTCTGGTAAAAGTTTCACAACTAGGTTGACAAGAGTGGAAAAGGCTCAAGCTAAGTTAGAAAATAAAAAGAAAAGTATTTCTGATGAAAAAGTAAAATCTGCATTAAAAGTAATAGATGCTGTTTTTGTTAATCAGCAAAATTTTGATGATTTAGTTAAAGCGGCAGGTTTCAATAATCAAAGAGAATTATTTGAAAATATTTGGAAACAATTTATTGCAGATGCGGCAAAAGAGTATAACTTTACTCCAAATGAAGAATTTACGTTCCAAGAGACAACATATAAAATGAATGTATATGGTGCGATGTCATTTAAGGTAAATACTAATGCTTATGGGAAGGCCGGAGCGTATGATTTAAACGATTATAAAGTTGAAGGGAATACAGTTTATCTGTATATAACGACTCCACATATTGATAACTATCAATATTTTGTAAAAGCTAGTTATCTTCCGAATTATGAAAGTTTTTTTGAACCATTAGCTTCGGTTGTTAACACGGCGCGTTCAGAAAATAAAATTGGTGAAGTTTTGAATAGTAGAGCTATTTATAATCTAGCGGCGTTAGAATATAAAGCAGATCGTTATGTAGATCTACAAGGGATGGATTATCATCCAACAGCCAAACAATATATCGCAATACAAGTTGATGATAGTGGAAAAGTCACTATAGATATGGAGAATTTGCAAAACTTGCTACATATAAATTCTAAGAAATCTAATGAGACTAACAAAGTTAAATTTAATATAACGCAATAATTATAAACTAGCATCCTTTATTTGATGAAATATGGGGTGCTATTTTTTAAAGCTAGGGAAAATAAAAGTGATAAAAACTCAAAGTAAATATTTATATGATTAGAAAAATATAGTAAAATAGAATAAGCGTACCATCATCATAACATAATGTGGTGATATATAAAATGTATAGTGAATGTTACAATACTAAAAAAGGAGACAACAAATGTGTGAAGAATGTTATTCAGATAAAAATAGAGTAACACCGTTATTAAAACCAGTAGAATGTCTTAAAAATCATACACAATACATATGTGGGAGCTGTGGAAGATGTATTTGTATTGAGAAAGATTCAATTAGAGGATTGCAAAGATGGAATTTTCCGTTTAAATCATTAGATATTGCGAAGCTTTATTTGCGTACAGCAGACTTTACATTGAAAAAATGTTGTGGAATTTATGAGATAGAAGGTTCAAATGGAAGGTTGTCTTATAAAATATTTGCGGATAATAATGAATTACAATTATTTTTGAAAAAAAATAAAAATAAGAAATGCAACTCATTACAGCCATTGTTTTTTGTTCAAGAATATAAAGAATATCCAAATACAGAAGTAAGAAAATTAACAAAGGCTGAAATAGGAAAGTATATGAGTGAGAGATAGGATATAGTTAAAAATGGAGGATTTATATGGCATCAAGTAAAGAATATTTAAATTTTATATTAGAACAGCTAGATGATTTGGAAAATATTAAATATAGAGCCATGATGGGAGAATATATTTTATATTACAATGACAAGATTGTCGGTGGGATATATGATGACAGACTACTTGTAAAACCAGTGAAATCAGCCTTAGATTACGTATCAAATATAGAATATGATTTACCCTATCCAGGAGCAAAGGAAATGTTGTTAATTACTGAGGTAGATGATAAAGAATACTTAACAGGTTTATTTATGACAATGTTAGCAGAATTACCAGCAAGAAAAGTAAAAAAGTAAATTAATTAAAACTATATGGAGAACAAAATATAGTAAGGAATAATTTTAAAAAAGGAGAAAAACTAATGGAAGCTTTAAATGAAAATAATGTTGTTTTGTCAATGCCGATGTTCAAAAATAATAAAGGTTATGTTTTAGATAAGGTAATAGAGGATTTAAGAGTATATTGGGAGCTTGATGTTACGGATATCGAGGGTGATGATGAACTAGCTACCTTCAAAGTAGGAGATGAACTTGTTGCCATATCGATGATGCCAGTACCGATACCTAATTCAGAACTTGAATCAATGTATAGTTATTCGTATTTATGGGAAAATGTAGAAAGCGAAACAAAAGAACATACAAATCATGCAATAGTTTCAATTTTATTTAGTGATATATCGCCAGTAGAGAAATATTCATTATTAACAAAAATTAATTCTTCTATATTGCGTACTTCTGAAGATGCTATAGGTATTTATCAAGGATCAGCTACATTATTACTTCCTAAAGAGCTTTATGTTGCTTTTTCAGAGTTATTACTGAGTGATATGCTACCGATACAGCTTTGGATATATATTGGTATTATATGTAATAATGAAAAAACTAGTATTTATTCTTATGGTATGCAAGAGTTTGATAAGTCTGAGATAGAAATATTAGAAACGGCTATGCCGAATAGAGAAGTATATGATTTATTTATAAATATTTTAAACTATGTTTTGGCTTATGATGTAACATTAAAACATGGAGAAACTATAGGGTTCTCTGAAGATGAAAAAATAAAAATCATTGAATCAGAGGCTGTTTATGTAGATGGTAATTCATTAAAGCTAGAGATTTAAAATACGGCTGTAGAAAATAATATTGTTAGGTAAGGAATATAATTTATTATGGATAAAAAGAAGGAACGCATCCTTTGTCAGAAACTTTGGGCGAAAAATAAATATTTGGTGTTAAGTAAATCGAATCAGATATATTTAGAGATTAGACAATATTTAAAACAAGAAGATGTTAATATAAGAGTAGTAGAAAGATATATTGAACAAGCGGTGCAGTTACCAGAAGATAAAGGTCAGGTGACAAATGCTTTTCATCACGTTTGGGGATATTTCAAAAAGAACGCAACATCAGAGGAAAAAGATAAGTTCTTTGAAAAATTAGAAGAGTATAGAGATGGAAAAACAACACAAAACGAGATTTTAAAAGAAATAAGAGTATTATTGGGAAAATATCCTAATAAGTATTTACAGGAATCAACTTTTATTATAGGAGAAAATTAATGAGATTATGGCATGAAGATTTAATTCACAAACTGCCTAGACAACAACTTTTAGGGCAACATCGTGAATGCTGTGCATTAAGAGGGAATGGTTGGGCAAAAAGACATGCAACAGTCAATTATGTATTTGATTATGAACCATTTTTGTTATATAAATATCATAAACTAATAATGGATGAAATGAAATCTAGAGGTTACAATGTGAGTGAAGAATGGCTTGATAAAAATTATCGAGGAAAAGTTTGTAAACCCTATACAGACTTGAAAGAAGTAAAAATTAATTCACCAATTTATAAAGAACATAATGATAGTTATTATATGGAATGTATAAATAACTTAGCAGATAAAGGAATAGAGATTTAGTTTAAAGTAGATTTTATAGTATATTAATTTCTAGGGGGAAAATTACTTGTTTGGTATCTAAAAATTAATGAGTAAATTGTTTTGTTATTATATATAGTGAAGAGTATAATTAAAGAAAATGTGTAAAATGTGAATGAGGAGATAACTATGAAAGTTTCTGTATTGAATCTTGTGCCGTTAAGGCATGGGGAAAGTTTTAAAGATGCTATGGATGCGATGGTGCGTCTTGCAAAAAGAGTTGAAGACTTAGGATATACTCGGTATTGGATTGCTGAACATCATAATATGAGAAGTATTGCAAGTAGTGCAACCCAACTTTTAATTCAGCATACACTAGCAAATACTAAAAAAATTAGAGTTGGTTCTGGTGGTGTAATGTTGCCTAATCATAGTCCATATTTGATCGCTGAACAATATGGAACGTTAGAAACATTGTATCCTAATAGAGTAGATTTAGGACTTGGACGTGCTCCAGGTACAGATGTACCAACAGCGATGGCTTTACGTAGAACTAAAGATTTGAAAACTGATTTTGAGCGAGATTTGGCAGAATTATCAGGGTACTTTAAAGGCTCAAACTATGTTCAAGCCTATCCTGCCCATGGTTTATATTTACCATTTTATATTCTTGGATCAAGCACCGATAGTGCGTATCTTGCTGCTAAGTTAGGGTTACCTTATTCATTTGCTGCTCATTTTGCGCCAACGATGATGGAAAATGCTATAGCAATATATAATCGTTATTTTCAACCATCAGCTATCCTTGACAAGCCTTATGTAATACTAGGAGTGAATGCAATACTAGCTGACACAGATGAAGAGGCTAAAAGATTATCAACAACAATGATACAATCATTTTTAAATATTGTTACAAGTAATCAGAAAGGACTTATGCCCCCACTTCAATCTGAAGAAGCGGTGTGGAGAGAATTTATCGCCACAAATAAAGTCCCTCATTTTGGACCGATTGCTTTTGAAATAGATGATTTGATTAGTCATGAAAAGGAAATAGTGGAGAAAATGACAAAGGTATCTTTTATAGGTAGTAAAGAGACGGTTGTAAAACAAATTAAAGATTTACAAAAAAGAGTTAAGTTTGAAGAACTTATAGTTAATTCTTATATTTACGATGAAGAGGCTCAATATCATTCTTACAAACTTTTAGCAGAAGTTATTGAGGAGAATTTTAAAGAATAGGGGTGAAGTAATGTTTTTATTTAAACAATTTCAGTTGGAAGATGGAAGAAAATGTAAATTGATTCTTCCAGAAACAAAGTATGCAGAGGAAATGTATAACGTAATTGACAACGAACGAGAGCGATTAGGCGAATACTTACCCTGGGTTCATAACTTAAAAAGTGCAGAAGAAGAGAAAAAAGTTATTAAAGATATCTTGCAACAAATGTTAGATAAAAAGATGTTTGTTTTAATGATTTTGGTTGATGATGAAGTAGCGGGAATGGTTGACCTTCATGAAATAAAAATCAATGTTCGTGCTGAAGTAGGTTACTGGTTAAGTCGAGAGTATGAAGGATTAGGAATAATTACAAGAAGTGTAGAATATTTAACAGAATACGCATTTACTGAGTTGAATTTGCATAAACTTACGATACTAGTTCAAACAGAAAATGCCAAGAGTTCAGCTGTACCGAAACGTCTGAATTTTTTCAAAGAAGGGGTATTAGTAGAACATGAACTTTCTAATGGAGAATTTGTCTCACTAGACTTATATTCAAAAATAAATAATTAATATTAATAAACGGTATATTTGATTTATAGTTTGGTTCTTCTTATCAATAGTAACTAATGAATATTTATGATAAACTATATAAAAAGCTTTGTGGAGGGAGAAAAATGTTAAAAACAACATTTTTAGGAATAGAATTAGAAAATTGTTTAATGAATGCATCTGGTGTTCATTGTATGAGTGTTCAGGAACTTAATGAACTTGCTGGAAGTGCAGCAGGAGCTTTTGTTACAAAGACTGCAACAAGAGATTACCGTGCAGGGAATCCTGAACCGCGTTATTATGATACAAAATTAGGAAGTATTAATTCGATGGGACTTCCTAACAATGGATTTGATTATTATTTAGATTATGTATTAGAGCGTCAAAAACAAGGAGCTAAACTTCAATTTTTATCAGTAACAGGTATGAGTTATGAAGAAAATATTGAATTATTGAAGAAAATTCAAGAAAGCGATTATGAAGGGGTAACTGAATTTAACCTATCTTGTCCAAATGTTCCTGGTAAGCCACAGATTGCCTATGATTTTGATTTGACAGAGAAGTTGCTAACTGAGGTTTTCTCGTTCTTTACGAAACCACTAGGAGTAAAACTTCCACCGTATTTTGATATCGCCCATTTTGATGCAATGGCAGAGATTTTAAATAAGTTTCCACTAACTTATGTAAATAGTGTTAATAGTGTAGGTAATGGATTATACATTGACATAGACAAGGAAGAGGTTGTTATCAAACCAAAAGGTGGCTTTGGTGGTATTGGTGGAGAATATATTAAACCAACTGCATTGGCAAATGTGCGTGCCTTTAGACAACGTCTTAATAAAGATATTAAAATTATTGGAACTGGTGGGGTTACTAATGGACGTGATGTTTTTGAGCATATACTGTGCGGAGCAGATTTGGTACAAGTAGGTACAATTCTTCATCAAGAAGGAGTTGGAGTTTTCGAGCGTTTATCAGCTGAATTAGAAGAAGTAATGCGAGGAAAAGGTTACTCAAGTATAGAAGATTTTAAAGGGAAATTAAAAACTTTAGACTAAAACAAAGGATAACTAGATAGAATAACAAAGAAATCTAGTTATCCTAATTTTATTTAAGGAGATGACATGGAGGAAAAGAAGTATAATTTTATAATGTTAGTATCAATTTTTACATTTTTAATTATTGCAATAGGTTATGATAGCTTTTTAAAAAATTTTGATTTGAGAATAATTAATTTTATTCAAGGTTTTGAGAGTAGCGAATTAACTATTTTTTACAAGTCTATAACTGATATAGCCGATACATGGCAGAGTACAATACTAGTAGTTGTGATAATAGTAATTTTGTATTTTTTAAAGTATAAAAGAGAAGCGTTGTTTTTGGTACTAACAATGTCAACATGTGGAATAATAATGTCTTTTATAAAAAATATATTTGAAAGGCAACGACCAGAAATTCATCAATTAATAGAAGTTAGTGGGTTAAGTTTTCCAAGTGGACATAGTACATCAGCAACCATAATGTACCTAACATTAGGATTAATCGCTATTAATGTATTTCAAAAGACAAGTAAATATCTTATTTTACTTATATCAATTTTAGGAATACTGATAATTACAACTTCAAGAATATATTTAGGAGTTCATTATCCTACTGATACTATGGCAGCGATATGTTTAGGTTTCTTTGTTGTGACATTTTATTATAAAAGTTATTACAAGAAAATAAAAAAATAAGTTATAAAAATAAAATAGAAGGAAATATTTGTTATCATGATTTATAATTGATATAATAACTTTTAGAGAGGAATGAAAACGGTATAATTATAATTTTTTGTTAATTATAATAAAAAATACTTGAAATATTAAAGGATAACTGGTATTATATTAATTAAATAATATAGCACATATAAAGGCAGGGATATGGCTTGCAAGTTTCTACCATCGAACCGTAAATTTGATGACTATGGGCAACTCTCTATCGATGCAAGAAAGTTATAATGGTAAGTATTATATATGTTAGTAGGCTGTATTATGTAGTCGAATGAAAATATAGATCGAAGCAGGGATTAAATATTTTTATGAGAAAAAAGGAAAAGAAGTTTATTAATTATTATGTAAAAAAATTTATAAAAGTAGTATAAAGAACCTACTTTTTTCTTTTAAATTAAATTAAATATTGAAAGTAAAGTTTAATTTTTGGACTTTACTTTTTATTTTTTCTCTCTATGATATAATATAAATGAGGTGTTTTTATGGAAAAAATTTCTTTTGAACAATTTAAAAACAAGATAAAACAAGGAGAAAAAGATTTTACAAATTTGATTTTAGAAAATATGAATTTAGAAAATTATGATTTAAGTGACATGAATTTTTCACATTCTAATTTTATTAATGCTAATTTATCAAATGTAAATTTTTATAGTAGCCAACTTGTTAATGCTCTTTTAGATGATTGTAATTTGCAAAATGCCAACTTAAAAAATGCTAATTTAGAGCGTGCTTCTCTGAGACGAGTAAATTTGACTTATGCAGATATAAGAGGTGCTAAACTATATGCAGCAGTTTTAGAAAATGCTATTTTAGATAATATAATATTTGATGATAAGACAGAAAATTTTCGTATTCATTGCCCTGAACAAGGGGCTTTTGTCGCATATAAAAAAGGTTTAGATAACCTAATTATAAAACTGTTGATACCTAGCGATGCTAGAAGAGTGTCGTCTACAATGAATTGTTGCAGATGCGACAAGGCTAAGGTTTTAGAAATAAAAAATTTTGAGGGGACAAAGTTTTTTGATGAAGCGTGGTCAACGGTAGCAGAAAATTTTTGTTATAAGTTGGGTGAATGGGTATATGCGGAGAATTTTAATGAAAATCGCTGGTATGACTCTACTGGTGGAATTCATTTCTGGATGACTGAAGAAGAGGCAAAAGCTTATTAATTGTTTGTGAAAAGCTATATTTATAAAATAAATTTTGAGGAGATAAGAGTGAGAGTAGTTTTACTATGTAGATATGATGGAAGTGGTTATCATGGATTTCAAATCCAGCCAAATAACAACACTGTTCAAGAAGAAATAGAGAAAGCATTAAAAAAGATAAACAAAAAAGATATAAGAGTATATATGAGTGGTCGGACTGATAGTGGGGTGCATGCTTATGGACAAGTACTTCATTTCGATACAGAATTGAATATCCCAAATGAAGCGTGGAAGAAAGCATTAAATGCTAATTTGCCAGCAGACATTAGAATTTTTGGTGTTACAACATGTAATGAGGATTTTCATGTTAGATATAATAGTACAAGAAAGACTTATCATTATAAGTTGTATATAGGCCAAAATGTAGATCCGTTTTTGCTGAATTATGTAGGACAACATAAATATAATTTTAATTTTGAAAAAGCGAAAAAAGCACTGAATTATTTTATAGGAGAACATGATTTTTCTTCATTTTGTTCAAAAAATTCTAGTGTTGAAGATAAGATTAGAGAAATTTATTACTTTAATATGTATTATGATAAAACCAACCCACGTGTTATTAACTTTGATATTTGTGGGAATGGATTCTTATATAATATGGTGCGTATTATAATTGGTACTATTCAAGATGTAGCAGCTGGGAAATATGAAGCGGAATATGTAAAAGAGATTTTAGATAAAAAAGAACGAAAATATGCTGGGCCAAAAGCAGATGCAGCTGGATTGTATTTAAAAGAAGTTATTTATAATAACGAAGAAATCAATAAGTTTATAAAAGAAGGATTGGCTAGATACGAAAATATATAGAACTAGTAAAAATATATGTATGGATTTTTGAAATAACAATCTTGGAGAACACTAAGTTATTGCTTGAGTAACTATAAAAGTTTAAGTTTGAGAAACATACTGAAATTTGGTATAATGAAATGATGTTTTAAAGAAATGAGTATAGATAATGATAAAGTTTGACAATGTATTTTTCAAGTATAATAATTCTAAAAATATGACATTAGCAGATATAAGTTTTGAAGTACCAAGAGGTAGTTGGTTAACAATTCTTGGAGAAAATGGTAGTGGAAAGTCTACACTGATGAAACTGCTTTATGGGCAAAATTTGGCAACTAAAGGAAAAATTCTTTTTGAGAATAAAGAATATACAAAAGAAACATATAATGATATTCGTCAGAAGATTGCAGTTGTTTTTCAAAATCCAGATAATCAGTTTGTAGGAGCTACTGTTGAAGAAGATATAGCATTTGGATTAGAAAATAAAAATCTCCCTCGTGAAAAAATGGAGCAGATTATATGTGAAGTATTAGATATAGTAGATATGAAAGATTACAGAAAATTCGAACCAACTTCACTTTCAGGAGGCCAAAAACAACGAGTGGCTATTGCATCAGCACTAGCTTTGCGTCCAGAGGTTTTAATTTTAGATGAAGCGACAAGTATGCTAGATCCTGTTGCTAGAAAATCTATATTAGGATATATAAAAAAAATAAATAGAGAGCAAAAACTTACAATTATATCTATAACTCATGATGCAGAAGAAAGTATTTATTCGGATAATATTATAATTTTGGAAAAAGGAATAATCGTCTATAATGGAAGTTATAATTTTTTATATAATGATATTAATATACTGAAAAAATACCATTTAGAGATACCTTTTTTAGAGAAAATAAAGAATGAATTAAATGCTTATTTAGATATAAAAACATTTGAAATAGAAGAAGATGAGAGGAGTGTAGTTGAAAAAATATGCAAATTAATTTAAAAGATGCTAGCTATATTTACAACGAAAAAACTCCTTATGAAAAAGAAGTATTAAATAATATTAATTTAGGCATAGAAAGAGGTCGCTATACTGTTATAGTAGGAAAAACAGGGAGCGGGAAGTCTACATTAATAGAGCATTTTAATGGTCTATTGATTCCGACAAGTGGAGAGGTTAATGTAGATGAAATGGTAATAGTAGCGCCTAAGAATAAAAAAGAACGTCGCAAATTAGCGAAGAAGTTGAGAGAACTTCGAAAAAGTGTATCTGTTCTTTTTCAATTTTCAGAACAGCAACTTTTTGAAACGACTGTGTTGAAAGATATTATATTTGCTCCATTAAATTATGGAATAAGCGAAGAAAAAGCCATAGAAAGAGCTAAAGAATTAATATCTCTTGTTGGATTAGATGAAAGTTATTTGGAAAAATCTCCATTTGAATTATCTGGTGGGGAAATGAGAAAAGTAGCTCTTTGTGGCGTACTGGCCCTTGAACCTAAGGTATTGATTTTAGATGAACCAACTATAGCTCTTGATTACAGAAGTCGTGAGGAAATAATGGATATGGTCAAAACTCTGCAAAAAGAGAAAAAAATGACTATAGTTCTTGTGACTCACAATATGGATTATGTCTTAAAGTATGCAGATATTGTCCATGTCATAAATTCTGGAGAAATAGCATTTTCTGGATTGCCAGAGGAGTTGTTTTCTAATAAAGAGTTATTAAAAGATAATTCACTAGAACTTCCCGAAATTTTGAAATTTTATTATCAGTTGAAAGAGCAAAATATTGATATAGGATTATTTCCTAGGGAATATAGAGAATTGACGAATAGTTTAAAAAATATGATAAAGAGGAAAAAGGAAAATGAATAGTTCGTTGATAAGTAAGTATATACCGTTAAATACTATTATTCATAATTTAGATCCTCGAGTGAAATTATTTTTTGTAATTTGTTATTTTATTGATGTTTTTATTGCGCATAGCGTGGGTGAGTTATTAATCTTATCTTTGTTTTTAGTATTAGCGATTATATTATCTAAAACAAACATCGCCTTTCTAATTGACAGTGTTAAAGCTATTCTATTATTAATAATATTTACTTCATTGGTTCATCTTATTTTTAATAAAAGTGGGAATATTATTTTTGAATTTTATGCCTTTAAAATCTATAGTGGAGCTTTTTATGGTATAGCACTTATCACAGTTCGGTTTGTACTTGTAGTTATGATGATGGTTGTATTCATGGGGACTACTTCACCGAGTGATATTACTCACGCTATAGAAAAGAGCCTAGGATTTTTGAGGAAAATAGGAATTCCAATTTCTACATTTGCACTTGTATTGTCTATTTCTCTTAGATTTATTCCTACTATTTTAGAAGAAACTAATAGAATAATAAATGCTCAGGTATCACGTGGTTCAGATTTTAATGAAGGAACTTTAATTCAAAAAACTAAGAAATTCATTCCAATTTTGATTCCATTGTTTATCGGAACATTAAAAAGAGCGGATGAACTTGCGACTGCAATGGAAGTAAGGGGATATAGTACAACAACTATAAGAAGCAGATATAAAGAACTAAAATATAATAAGTTAGATTATTTAAGTTATATATTAATTATTCTGACTACAATATTTATAGTGATAATGTAATAAGGAGATTATATGGAAACTGAGATAATAAATATTTCAAAAAGTAATGATAAAGAAGAAATATATAATAAATTGACTACTTACTACAAAGATAATAAACTTATTGCTATTCCAACAGAAACAGTCTATGGGTTAAGTGCAGATGCAACGAGTGATGAAGCGGTTTTCAAAATATACGAAGCAAAAGGTCGACCAAGTGATAATCCATTAATAGTTCATTTTTATGAAATGAATCAGCTTAATGATATAGTTGATTATCAAGATGAACGTGTAGACAAGTTAATAGAAAACTTTTGGCCAGGACCAATGACACTAATTTTGAATGCTAAAGAAAACAATGGTATCTCCAAGAAGGTTAGCGCAGGACTATCAACACTTGCGGTAAGAATGCCATCTAATAAGACGGCACGCCAGATTTTAAAGGAGACTAAAGTTTTATTAGCCGCACCTAGTGCGAATACTAGTGGGAAACCATCTCCGACAAAATTTGAGCATGTTTATCATGATCTTAATGGTAAGGTTGATGTTATAATTGAAGATGAACAATCGGATATTGGTTTGGAAAGTACAGTAATAGATTGCACGAGAACACCTTTGGTTATAGCAAGACCAGGGGAGATAACTAAAGAGGACATTGAAGGAATTTTAGGTCGAGGTAGTGTTAAATACAATGATGAAGTAATGGTTGACACGCAAACTCCTATAGCACCTGGAATGAAATATCGTCATTATTCACCAGAAGCAGAGCTGTTATATTATGAAGATTCTTTAGAAAAAGCTTTAGAATTTTTAAAAACTAAAAATAAAAAAACAGGTTTTATAACTTATAAAAGTAATGAGCATTTGTTTGAGAATCTAAATATATCTGTAAAATATTTAGCGGATAATGAGAAAAGTGTTGAACAATCTAATAAAAATTTATATAATATTCTAAGAGAGTTTGACGAAGAAAAAGTAGAAGAAATATATATTTTACCAATAAAAGAAACTAAAGAAAATATTGCGTTATTGAATAGACTTAATAAAGCAATAAGTAGAAAATAAAAATAGGAGATTTATAATGAAAAAGTTATATGTAGTAATACCTTGTTATAACGAAGAAGAGGTATTGTTTGAAACTGCAAAAAGATTAGAAATTAAAATGAATAATATGATGGATGAAGATTTAATTTCTAAAGACAGCCGTGTAGTATTAGTAAATGACGGTTCTAAAGATAAAACATGGCAGATGATTGAAGAACTTCATGAAAAAAATCCATTATTCAGTGGTATTAATTTAAGTAGAAACCGTGGGCACCAAAATGCTCTTTTAGCGGGGCTTATGACTGTTAAAGATCATTGTGATGTAAGTATCTCAATGGATGCAGACTTACAAGATGATATTAATGCAATGGATGAAATGATGAGAAAATATCTAGCAGGTTGCGATATAGTTTATGGAGTTCGTTCAGCTCGTACGACTGATACATTCTTTAAACGCTTCACTGCAGAAGCATTTTATCGCGTTATGGAAAAACTAGGTGCTAATACTGTTTTTAACCATGCTGACTATCGTTTAATGAGTAAACGTGCTTTAGATGGTTTAGCAGAGTTTAAAGAAGTAAACCTATTTTTACGTGGAATTGTTCCTATGATTGGATATCCAAATGATATCGTAACATATGAAAGAGCAGAGAGATTTGCTGGAGAAAGTAAGTATCCACTATCAAAAATGTTAGCTTTTGCTTTTGAAGGAATTACATCTCTATCTGTAAAACTAATTAGATTTATTACAGTTGGTGGAGCATTGATGATTTTTATTGCAGCAATAGTATTCTTCTATACATTGTATAGTTACTTTGCAGGTTTTGCTAGACCTGGATGGTCAAGTATGATGATTTCAATGTGGTTTATCGGAGGAATGATTATGATTTCTCTTGGAATTGTTGGAGAATATGTAGGTAAAATCTACTTAGAGTCTAAAGAACGTCCAAGATTTATTGTTGAAAAATTCTTGAACGAAGAAAAAAGTGAGAAATAATCTATGAATAAGGAAATATTTACTAAGTTATCTAATTTTTTAGTAAAAATAGTGGCTATTATATTTTTTGTACTAATGGGTTTAAATACTTTATTGGTACTTACAAAAACTGCAATATTTCCTAGCGATTATCAAGAAACATTATATTATAAACAGGACAATGCTATACTAAATATTATTTTTTTAATAATATTTAGTATAGTTATCTTAATATTAGTGAAGTATTTGAAAAAGATTATAAGTGTAAAACGACTTGTACTTCTTGTTATGATATATACTTTTATTATAAGTATTTTGTTTGCAATATTACGCCGGGATTATGTTCAGTTTGACCCGTTTCACGTAATTGATCAAGCTAATAACTTTATTCGTGAAAATTATAGTGGACTTGATAAAGGAGATAATTATTTATATATCTATTCACATCAAATTACAACGGTATTTATTTTTCAAATAATATTATCTTTATTTGGAAGAGCAACATTTATTCTTTATATAATGCAAAGTTTTTCTATAAGTTTTATAATTTTTATGTTGTATAAAATTGCGAATATACTTTTTGAGGATGAAGATACCAATTATATTGTTGTCATATTAGGTGCGTTATGTTTTCCACTTATTTTTTATGTAGCTTTTGTTTATGGCTTATTACCTGGAATGTTTTTAACGCTTGTTGCATATTATTATTTTATAAAGTATACAAAAGAAAAACATTGGTATCAGCTTGTAATAAGCGCCTTAAGTATCAACCTAGCAATACTTCTAATTGGTAATAATTTAATACACTTGTTGGCAATTTTTGCAGTAGCTGTAATTTATTTTATTCATAATAAGGATTGGAAGATAATTGCATTTATCTTAAGTTGTGTATTTTTAATGAGTGCGTCAAAGAGTGTTATTACAAATTATTATGAAGTGAAAAGCCAAAAAGAAATCGCTGAAGGAGTTCCAAAAATTACTTGGATAGCTATGGGAATGCAAGAAGGTGAACGTGAGGCTGGTTGGTGGAATAGGTTTAATTATGATATTATGCCCGAAGAGGAGTATGATACAAAACGCATTACTGAAATTTCTAAAACCTCAATGAAGCAGAGGTTAAATGTTTTTCGTGATAATCCAAAATATGCTTTAGATTTTTATCAAAGGAAATATGAAAACCAATTTATAGAGCCTACGTTTCAAAGTTTATTAGTAACAGCACCACAGCGAAACTTTAGTAATGAAACAACACTTGAAAAGATTAGAGACTTTTTTGTTAAACAGATTTATTTTAATCACACACACACTGTTTTAGAATTTATAATGAAAGTATTTCAAGTTTTTGTTTATTTATTTACATTTGTTTTTGCGGTTGTTATGTATAAACGAAAAAATGAATTTTTTGCTATTATACCTATTGCTTTTATAGGTGGAACATTATTTAATATGATTTGGGAAGCGAAGAGTAGATATATTTTCCCATATTTTGTATTTTTAATTCCACTTGCAGCTTATGGTTTAGTAATTGTTAGAAATAAAATAAAAGAGTATAAAAAATTAAAAGAGGAAAAAGATGAAAAAAGTACTATATAGCACTTTAGCGGTTCTTACTTTAAGTCTTACAGTACCACAAATAGTGTTGGCGAATGATGTTTATGTACCTTTTGGTGAAAGGAATTATTCAGAGGCTGAAAGTGGAGAAAAAATAAAGTTTGAAGATTTGAATTTAAAAGAAGCACTTCTAGAGTATTATAAATTTCATATAGATAAGAAATATGAAGGGAAAGATATTACAGTTGGAATGATGAAGCAGTTTACCAGTTTATCATTACCATGGATGAATATTTTCTCTCTTCAAGGATTAGAGCATGCAACCAACCTAAAAAGTTTGAATCTTTCTAATAATTTTATTGAGGACTTGAAACCATTAGAAAAATTAACAGAGTTAGAAGATTTGAATTTAACTAATAACAAAATAAAAAATCCAGAAAGTTTAGGAAAGCTTACGAAGTTAAGACAATTAGTTCTTCGTAAAAATCTAATGAATAATCTAGATTTTATGAACAATCTAAGTGTTGAATCATTAGATATTTCGATGAACGGAGTATTAAAAGATTATATACCTAATAATTTAAAACTTGATAATATTCGCAGTCTAAATATATCTGGAATTGGTTTTGACAATATTTCTTTTTTGAAAAATGCAGTTAAATTAGAAAGCCTTATTGCAGAAAAAAATTCTATAAAAGATTTAAGTCCACTAGCTGAATTAAAGATGTTGCGTACACTTTATTTGGATAGAAATGATATACGTGATATAAACCCGTTGAGAAATTTAGATAATCTTGAAGAATTATTATTATATAAAAATAATATTGAGGATATTTCAGTATTAGCCGGGAAAAAATATTTATACCGCTTGATGCTAAATGAAAATCTAGGTTTAAAAGATATTAGTGCTTTGAAAACTGTTGATCATTTAGCAAGTTTAGATATTTCTGATACTGGGGTAAAAGATATAACACCTTTAAATAATCATAAGTATCTTTACTATGTTGCAGTAAAAAACACAAAAATTAGCAACAGTGATTTGGATAAATTTGAAGCAATTAATATGGCTGTTAAAAAAGATAATGATATTAAGAAAAACTTAGAGATAGTAAAAACAGAAGCAGCTAAATACTTTAGTATTAAAAACTATATATTTATGTTGCTGATTGTCATAATAACTTTTAGTGGTATAAGAAGTTATTGGAGAAGGAATAAGTAAAATATTAGATAGTTAGAATAAAGAAAATTTATTTCTAAATTTCCTCTTGAAATTGAAGTATCTTTGTGCTAGAATTACATTAATGAATAAAAATACATATGTACTTAGGATACGATATATGGCTAACTTATTTTAGAGAGGGTATGGTGCTGAAAATACCTATAAGCGTTATATGTTACTACCTTGTTTATAGTATAAAGTTTGCAAGCTTTAATTGCATTATGAGGAAGTATTTACTTCGAACTTGGGTGGTACCACGAAATTATTCGTCCCTTCTTTAGCTTAGGCTAGAGAAGGGCTTTTTATTTTATATAACAAATATATGTAAAACTAAGTATTCATATAAATAAAAGGAGATTTTTATAATGGTAAAATTAGTTTTTCCTGATGGAAATGTAAGAGAATATGATAATAAAACAGCATTAGAAATTGCAGAGAGTATTAGTATCAGTCTTAAGAAGAAAGTTATTTCAGCGAAATTAGATGAAGACTATATCGAGTTGAACAAACCAATTACAAAAGATGGGCACTTAAAACTTATTGTGGCTGATGATGAAGACCAAGATTCATTATATGTACTTCGCCATTCTTCAGCGCACTTGCTTGCACAAGCATTAAGAAGATTATATGGTAAGGATGTTCATTTTGGTGTTGGACCAGCAATCGATGGCGGATTCTACTATGACTTTGATTCAGAATACAAAGTAAGTGAAGAAGACTTTAAAAACATCGAAAAAGAAATGAAAAAAATAATAAGTGAAAATCATGCTGTTGAAGGTCGAGAAGTAAGTCGTGCCGAAGCTTTAGAAATTTTCGCAGCAGATCCATATAAAGTTGAATTAATTAATGATCTTCCAGAAGATGAAGTAATTACTGTTTACACTCAAGGTGATTTTACTGACCTTTGTCGTGGAGGACATGTAGCTTCTACTTCTAAAATTAAAGAGTTTAAACTTTTATCAGTAGCGGGAGCTTATTGGCGTGGAAATAGCGATAATAAAATGTTACAACGTATTTATGGAACAGCTTATTTCACTAAAGAACATTTAGAACAACACTTAGTAAGGTTACAAGAAGCTCGTGAACGTGACCATAGAAAACTAGGTAAAGAATTAGGAATCTTCACAACAAGTCAAAAAGTTGGAGCAGGATTACCATTATGGTTACCAAACGGAGCTACAATCCGTCGTACTATCGAAAGATATATCGTTGATAAAGAAGTAGAATTAGGATACGATCACGTTTATACTCCAATTATGGGTTCTAAAGATCTATATATTACAAGTGGACACTGGGATCACTATCAAGAAGATATGTTCCCACCAATGGAGATGGATCACGAAACAATGGTACTTCGTCCAATGAACTGTCCTCACCACATGATGGTTTATAAAAATGAACGTCACTCATACCGTGAACTTCCAATCCGTATCGCAGAGCTTGGAATGATGCACCGTTATGAATCAAGTGGTGCAGTAAGTGGGCTTCAACGTGTTCGTGGAATGACTCTTAATGATGCACATATTTTTGTTCGTCCAGATCAACTTAAAGATGAGTTCAAATTAACAGTAGGATTAATAGAAGAAGCATATAAAGATTTAGGAATTACTAACTTTAGCTATCGTTTATCTTATAGAGATCCAGAAAATACAGAAAAATATTTTGATGATGATGTGATGTGGAATAATGCACAGCAAATGTTGAAAGAAACTGCAGACGAGTTAGGTCTTGATTATGTTGAAGCAGAAGGAGAAGCTGCTTTCTACGGACCAAAACTTGATGTTCAAGTAGAAACTGCAATAGGAAAACAAGAAACATTATCAACAATTCAACTAGATTTCTTATTACCAGAACGTTTTGAATTAGAATATATTGGAGAAGATGGTAAAGCACATCGTCCAGTAGTAATTCACCGTGGTATTGTGTCAACAATGGAACGTATGGTTGCCTTCTTATTAGAAGAATACAAAGGAGACCTTCCGACATGGTTAGCTCCAAACCAAGTGCGAATTATTCCTGTAAATAATGATTACCACTATGATTATTCTAAAGAAATCATGCAAGAACTTAAAAAAGCTGGTGTAAAAGTAGCTATCGATGATAGAGATGAAAAACTTGGATATAAAATTCGTGAAGCAGCTAACAAGAAAATACCTTATACTTTAGTAATAGGTGATAAAGAAGTTGAAAATAGAGGGGTAAATGTAAGAACATTTGGTTCTCACAATCAAAAAGAAGAAAGCTTTGTTGAATTCAAAGAAAATATTTTAAAAGAGATTAATGAAAGATTAATCGAAAAAAACGCATAATAAAAGAGAAATAAAGAGGAAGAGGAGTCTTCTTCCTCTTGCCTTGGAGGAAATATATGTTACCACAATTAACAAAAGAAATACTTGATGGAGAAATCAAAGTAACTATTAAAACAACTCATGGAGACATGGCATTTAAGCTATTTGAAAAAGATATCCCAAAAGCAGTAGAAAATTTTGTAACACACGCTAAAAACGGATATTATAATGGAATAATATTCCACCGTGTTATAAAAGATTTTATGATTCAAGGAGGAGACCCAACAGGAACTGGTATGGGTGGAGAATCAATCTGGGGAAATAGCTTTGAAGATGAATTTTCAATGGATTATTTCCACTTTTATGGAGCTTTGAGTATGGCAAATGCAGGTCCAAATACAAATGGTAGCCAATTCTTTATTGTTCAAAATAATCACCTAGATGCAAGAACTTTGGATGCATTAGAACAAGGTGGTTGGCCAGAAGAAGCTGTTAAAGGATATGCTGAAGTAGGTGGGACACCTCATTTAGATCATCGTCATACAGTTTTTGGTCAATTATTAGAAGGTGCAGAAACTTTAGAAAAAATTGCAGCAGTGGAAACTGGAGCTCAAGATAAACCAGTAGAAGAAGTTGTTATTGTTGGAATAGATGTAGAATAGAAGATAATTAAAGATAGATTTGCAGTCAAACTTATATTTTGATGCTAATTTATCTTTTTTATTATTCTGTAAAAAAATACTTTTATTATAACTAGCCTTATGGTATAATTATGAAAGTTTGAATAAAAGAGGATAGACTTTTATCAATCTAATTAATAATATAATATTAAGGAGAAAAAAGATGACACAAGAGTCAAGAGTAAAACCAGTCTTAGATGTTCATGAGAAGCCGAGTATCGGGCTTTGGATTACACTAAGTTTGCAACATTTATTCGCAATGTTTGGGGCAACAGTTCTAGTACCGATTTTAACAGGATTACCAGCTAGTACAGCACTGACAACATCAGGTATTGGGACATTAACGTATTTATTTATAACACGCGGAAAAATTCCAGCATATTTAGGATCATCATTTGCATTTATTAACCCAATTATAGTTTTGTCAACTACACATAATGTAGAGACAGCTATGCTTGGTGCCTTCTTAGCCAGTTTAGTTTATGGTGTAGTAGCAATGTTTATCTATAAATTCGGTGTTAACTGGTTATTAAAACTTTTACCACCAGTTGTAGTAGGGCCAATTATTATTGTTATTGGATTAGGTCTTGCACCAACAGCAATTGATATGGCTATGAACAAAACTGTTGATGGCGCAAAAGTCTATGATTTGAAATACTTTTCAGTAGCACTTATTACACTACTAATTACAATTATTTGTGCGGTAGCTTTAAGAGGATTTGCTAAACAAATACCAGTATTATTAGGAATTGTATTTGGATATATAGTAGCGGTTATAGCAGGGCTAGTAAATTTCCAACCTGTTATAGATGCTCCATGGTTTAGCTTACCTAAATTTACAGTACCATTTGTAACTTACACACCAGAATGGAATATAGCTGCCCTTGCTATGGTACCTATCGCGATTGTAACTATTAATGAACATATAGGCCATCAAATGGTATTATCAGAGGTAATTGGGCGTAATGTTCTGAAAGATCCAGGGTTACATCGTTCAATTTTAGCAGATGGAACGGCAATGATGTTTGCATCATTATTAGGTGGACCGCCAAGTACAACTTATGGTGAAAATATTGGAGTTCTTGCTATTACTCGTGTGTTCTCGGTATTTGTTTTAGGTGGTGCGGCTGTGTTTGCACTTATACTAAGCTTTGTAGGTAAATTTTCAGCTTTAATTTCTACTATTCCGTCACCAGTTATGGGTGGGGTATCAATTTTATTATTTGGTATCATTGCCTCAAGTGGACTTAGAATGTTAGTTGATGAAAAAGTAGATTTAAGTATTAACAGAAACTTAGTTATTTCATCGGTAATTATCGTTCTTGGAGTAGGTGGAGCGATGTTAAAATTTGAAAGTATTCATTTTGAATTACCTGCAATGGCCTTAGCTGCAATAAGTGGTGTTTTATTAAATGCCTTCTTACCTAAAAAAGAAAAATAATAAAATAATTAAAGAGGTAGTTGCTAAAAGGTTTGACTACCTCTTTTTAATCTGATATAATTTACAAGGTAAATAAAATTGTGTAAGGTGAGAATCTTACCTTATTTTTAATTTTTTATTATAAAATATTTTTAAAGGAGTACTAAATTGAAAAAATTATCTGCACTTTTATTAGGTTTTGCGGGTATGTTTGTTTTATCTGGATGTTCGGCGCAAGATAGAAGTGGAACATTCTATGAAACATTTGTAAAACCAATGGATATATCTTTAAGCAAAATCCATGACTATGTTGGTAGTTGGGGATGGTCAATTGTTATAATTACTTTAATTATACGTATTATAATTCTACCATTCATGTTAAAAAACTATAAATCTCAAAATGAAGCACGTCGTGGGCAGGCGCTAGCTCGTCCAGAATTAGAAGTAGTTCAAGCAAAACAAAAGGCTGCTCGTGAGAAAGAAGCTCGTGCAATCTCTAATGAAGAAAAAACGCAGGCAAGAGCTGAACTTATGGAACTTCAAAGAGAACAAATGGCGATTATGAAAAAATATAATGCAATGCCGCTAACTGTTGGTGGATGTTTACCATTATTAATTCAAATGCCATTCTTAACAGGATTATTTTTCACATTATCTAACCCGTTGTATTCAGCAGGAATCATTGATTCAACATTCTTAGGAGTGTTTAGTCTAGGGACTAGATCATACATACTACCTGTAATTGCATTTATAGTGTATGCAATTCAAACGCGTTTAGCAATGAGAATGACACCACAAGTTACACAACCTGGTCAAGAGCAACTTCAAGGTCAAATGCAAATGATGCAATGGCTGAGTCCAGTAATGATTGCTGTATTCTCATTCTGGGTTGCAGGAGCGGTAGCCGTGTATTATATTGTAGGGGGAGTATTCTTAATATTCCAAACGTACTTAGGATATAAAATTTATCCACCGTACAAACCTGAAAAACAAAAGAAACAAGCATTTGATCCAAACAAAGTAACGCTTGTTTCTAGTAATAAGAAAAAAAGAAAATAATATAACTTTAAAAGGTCTGGTTGATAGCTAGACCTTTTACTGTATCTTTACGGAAAGGAAAATTAGTTGTGATAAAAAATATTTTTAAAAAATTAAAAAATCGAACGGGGAAATATGAGGAGGTTTTATTTGAAAATTTGACAGTGGGTACAGTTACCTTAGATAAAACTTATTTAGATAAAGAAAATATAATAAGAGAATTTATAAAAAATCCCAATAAAAGATTTGGGACTGTAGGTGAACAGGGAGAATATTTTGAAAAATTTATTGCCACGGTTTTTGAACTTGCAGGATACAAAGTATCGTTGACACCACTTCAAGATAAAGGAATAGATATTTTTGTAGAGAATAAAAAGAAGAAGTACCTTATTCAATGTAAAAATTATAATGTTACTAGTCAGAAAGTAAAATTAGTAGGAGAGAGTGAGGTTAGAGAATTCAATGGAGTAACTGAGGAAGGGGAGAAAATATTAATTACTACTTCATATTTTACAGGATATGTAAAATATGAAGAATTTAAAAATATAACTTTTGTAGATAGAAGTGGAATTCCCTCACTATTAAAAGAAATAGTACCTGAAATTTATAATAAATATGAAAAAGAGTGCAAGAAAAACTTTAGTGGAGAAATTTGCGAAACATGTAATAAAGGTGTTTTGGTAAATAAAAGAAAAACAGATAAGATAGTTTTGCTAGGATGTAGTAATTTTCCTAACTGTAAAAATATGATAAAAAAAGTTAAAAGTAATATATCTAATGAAAAAAATTTTAAATAGAAAAATCAATAAAAAATTTAAATAATGGTTGACGAGTATAGTTATATATGTTAGAATTGTAATGTTGAGTAGCTCCTAAAATAGCTACTACAACCGCACGTGTAAGGTAACAAAGTGAGTAATCCACCTTATATGGCGAGTCTTAGTAAAAAATATTTAAGGAGGTGCAGATATGTACGCAGTAATTAAAACAGGTGGAAAACAACTACGTGTTGAAGAAGGACAAACAATCTTAGTTGAAAAATTAGCAGCTGAAGTTGATTCTACAGTTACTTTTGACGAAGTAGTATTAGTAGGTGGAGAAACTACTAAAGTTGGTGCTCCTTTAGTAGCTGGTGCGACAGTAACAGCTAAAGTAGTTGCTCAAGGTAAAGGTAAAAAGATCACAGTATTCAAATACAAACCTAAGAAAAACAATCACCGTAAATTAGGTCACCGTCAACCATTCACTAAATTAGTAGTTGAAAAAATTAACGCTTAATTATGATAAAGGTTGAAATAAAAAAAGAAGTTGAAATTATTAAACAAGTTACCGTTGATGGGCATGCAGATTATGCAGAGCATGGTTCTGATATAGTTTGTGCAGGAGTATCAGCAGTAGTTTTTGGATTAATAAATGCAGTAGATGAGTTAGATGAAGATGTTCAGTTTGATATTTCAGCAAGTGAAGATGAAACGGGTCATTTAACATATAGATCATTGAAATCTACAGAGAAGGAACAACTTCTGTTAAGTGCAATGATGGTTGCATTAAAAACTATAGAAGAAAATTATTCAGATTATATAACTATCGAAATAAGAGAGGTGAACTAGAGATGATGTTAAAATTAAATTTACAATTCTTCGCATCTAAAAAAGGGGTAGGTTCTACTAAAAACGGACGTGACTCTGAATCAAAACGTTTAGGTGCTAAAAGAGCTGATGGTCAGTACGTAACTGCAGGTTCTATACTATACAGACAACGTGGAACTAAAATTTGGCCAGGAACTAACGTAGGAAAAGGTGGAGATGATACACTATTTTCACTAGTTGATGGTGTTGTACGTTTCGAAAGATACGGACGTAGCCGTAAAAAAGTTTCTGTATATCCACAAGCATAAGATAATAAAAGATACTTACATTTATTGTAGGTATCTTTTTTATTAAAATAATTAAGTTTTGATAATTAAAATTATTATAACTGGAATCATTTTTTATAATAATATTTTAACTATTGCCTTTAAAATTTTAGTTGTACTTTTAAAATTTATGTGGTAAAATCTATTTGTGCATTTAATGATGTACTTAACATATATTAGGAGGACAAAAAAGTGTCAGCACTTTGGCAAGAAATTTTATTTTCTTTTTTAGGAGGTCTGGGGTTATTTCTATTTAGTATTAAATATATGGGAGACGGACTTCAATTAATAGCCGGAGATAAGATGAGATATGTTTTAGATAAATATACATCTAAACCTCTGATGGCAGTATTAGCCGGAATTATTGTTACTATACTTATTCAATCAAGTACGGGAACAATAGTTATTACAATAAGTTTAGTTGGAGCAGGATTATTAAAAACTAAACAAGCAATTGCAATAGTAATGGGTTCTAATATTGGAACGACATTAACATCATTTATTATAGGTTTTAATATTTCAAAATACTCACTACCATTAATTTTTATAGGAGCAGCGTTTTTATTCTTTACCCGAGCTAAGTTAATAAATAGTATAGGGCGTGTAATTTTTGGATTTGGTGGAATTTTCTATGCTTTAAAAATGATGTCAACAGCTATGGGACCTATGAAAGATATGGCTTGGTTCCAAAATATTCTTATTCATATTGATGATAGTTCATGGGTAGGAGTAGGAGTTGGAACGTTATTAACACTTCTTATTCAATCATCTGCGGCTACAATTGCGATTTTACAAAACTTATATGCAGATGCAGCTTTAAACCTTAATGGAGCATTGCCAGTATTATTTGGAGATAATATTGGTACTGCTATTACAACAGCAGCATTAGCGATGGTAGGAAGTAATATTGCAGCAAAACGTGTGGCGGCATCTCATGTACTGTTTAATGTAATTGGAACTATTATTTGTTTAATAGTTTTAGCGCCGTATACAGCGTTTATTTCTTATTTAGAAACTACATTTGGCTTAAATCCTAAAATGACAATTGCAACAGCACATGGTACGTTTAATATACTTAATACAATATTACAGTTCCCATTCATTTGGCTATTAGTAATTATTGTAACTAAGCTGATTCCAGGAGAAGATGAGCAAATTAAATACAGTACACAATACCTAGACAAATCGCTTATTTCTAGTGCACCAGCAGTAGCATTAGGTCAAGTACAAAAAGAATTTATTGAAATGCTTATTTTATCTAAAAAAAGTCTACGTAACGCAGTAGAGTATTTTATGACTAGAGAAGAGGCTTTAAACGAAAAAGGAGAGACTTACGAAGAGGCAATTAATAATTTTGATGAGCAAATGACAGATTATTTAACTCTATTGTTTAGAGAAAAATTAAGTCCAAAAGAGGGTCAAGCAGCATCGATTTTACTAGATGCAACACGTGATATTGAAAGAATTGGAGATCATGCGCGTGATATTGTTACTTCGGTAAATTACCAAATTAAGAAAAAATTAAAATTCTCAGATGATGCAAAAGCAGAAGTTCAAGAAATGTATGAATTGTGTAATGATATTATTTTAAAAACAATTAAATCATTAGAAGAGAATAATATTGCAATAGCAGGGGCAGCATTAGCAGCTTGCGAGAATATATATGCGTTAGAAAAAGCAGCGCGTAAAAAACATACAGAACGTATGAAAGATGGAGATTGTGAAATTCCAGCAGGAGTAGTCTATATGGACTTAATTCAACACTTTACGAGAGTATGTGAACATGCAAGAAATATTCTAGAAAAAGAAATTCAAGGAAATATATAGAATGTCTAATAAACAAAAAATATATTTTATATTATTTATTATTTTTATACTGATAATACTTATTTTATACAAGTTATATCAGATACAACTAGCTTAATATTTTAAATAATGCTGGTTATAAATATTAGATTTTAATAAAATTAGAGAAGTGATTCAGAAAAATTGATTTTTAGTGACTCACTTCTCTTTTTTTCTTTCTAAATAAAAGTATTCATGATATAATAAAATAGTCGATTTATATAAAGAAATAGAAATAAAAGCGTTGAAAGGAAATAAAGATGTTTCAAGATAAAAAAATATATACAACACAGTGGGCTGGAAAACAATTAACTGTTGAATTAGGAGAAATGGCTCGTCAAGCCAATGCGGCAGTTGTTGTAAAATACGGAGATACTGTTGTTTTAACTACAGCGGTAGCATCAAAAGAAGCAAAAGATGTAGATTTCTTTCCATTAACAGTTAATTATGAGGAAAAAATGTATGCAGTTGGAAAAATACCTGGAGGATTCTTGCGTCGTGAAGGGCGTCCAGGAACAGAGGCTACATTAGCAGCTCGTTTAATAGATAGACCGATAAGACCATTGTTTGAAGATGGTTTTAGAAATGAAGTTCAAGTTATTTCAACAGTATTATCAGTAGAATATGATTGTGATCCAGTTATGGCAGCTATGTTAGGTAGCTCATTAGCTTTATCTGTTTCTAATATTCCATTTAAAGGCCCTATCGCAGGTGTTACTGTTGGTTATGTTGATGGAGAATATGTAATTAATCCAAACGTAGAACAATTTGAAAAATCAAAAATAGATCTTAAAGTTGCTGGTACAAAAGATGCGATTAATATGGTTGAAGCAGGAGCAGAAGAAGTTTCAGAAGAAGTAATGCTAAATGCAATTATGTTTGGTCATGAAGAAATTAAACGTTTAATAGCTTTCCAACAACAAATAGTTGATGAAATAGGTCAAGAAAAAATGGAAGTAGAGTTAAAAGTTATTGATGAAAATATCTATAATGAAGTATTAGAATTATCATTAACAGAAATGAAATCTGCAATTGCCATTAAAGATAAACAAGAGCGTGATGAAGCAATATCTGTTGTTAAGGAAAGAGTACTTGCAGTCTTTGAAGAGCGTGCAACAGATGAAGATGAATTAGATATCGTTAAAGAAGCAAAATTATCATTAGATAAAATTGTAAAAGATGAAGTTCGTCGCGAGATTACAGAAGATAAAGTTCGCCCAGATGGTCGTGCATTAACAGAAATTCGTCCATTAGCATCACGTATTGATGTACTTCCAAGAACTCATGGTTCAGCGTTATTCACTCGTGGGCAAACTCAATCATTAGGTGTAGTAACATTAGGTAACTTATCTGATGAGCAAATTATTGATGATTTAACTCAAGAAGAAAACAAGAGATTTATGCTACATTATAACTTTCCAGCATTTTCTGTAGGTGAAGTAGGATTTAGTCGTGCACCAGGACGTCGTGAGATAGGACATGGTGCATTAGGAGAACGTGCATTAGCGCAAGTTATCCCTTCAAAAGAAGATTTCCCATATACTATTCGTATTGTATCAGAAATCTTAGAATCAAATGGTTCAAGTTCTCAAGCAACTATTTGTTCAGGATCTATGGCACTTATGGCAGCTGGTGTACCAATTAAAGCACAAGTAGCAGGAATAGCTATGGGACTTGTAAAAAAAGATGAACACTATACTATTTTAACAGATATACAAGGTATGGAAGACCACCTAGGAGATATGGACTTCAAAGTGGCTGGTACATCAGAAGGTATAACAGCGCTTCAAATGGATATAAAAATTGAAGGATTAAGTGAACAAATTTTAAAAGAATCATTAGAGCAAGCGCGTGTAGGTAGATTACAAATCTTAGACCATATGAATAATATTATTTCTGAGCCACGTAAAGAAGTATCTACTTTCGCACCTAAGATTAAAATTATTAGAATTAAACCAGAGAAAATCAAAGATGTTATTGGTTCTGGTGGAAAAGTTATTAATGAAATTATCGAAAAAACTGGAGTTAAAATTGATATTGAACAAACAGGGGAAGTATTTATTTCATCTCCTGAAATAGATGGAATTAATAAAGCTATCGAAATTATTGAAAATATAACTCGTGAGGCAGAAGTTGGTGAAGTTTATTTGGCAGAAGTCAAACGCATTGAAAAATTTGGAGCTTTCGTAGAATTATTCCCAGGAGTAGATGCATTAGTTCATATTTCTAAACTATCAGCTGAACGTGTAAATAAAGTAGAAGATGTTGTTAAAATTGGAGATACGTTAAAAGTTAAAGTTATAAAAATAGATGAGAAAGGCCGTGTAGATGCGACAGCTCATTTCTAGGAGATAATATGGAATTATTTGAAAAAGAACGTCGAGGAATATATGTCTATTTCAAAAGTTTTAAAGATTTAAGTAAATTAGAAAAGTATGGAAATTTTATTTCTTATTCTAAAAGGGGACGTTATGCGTGTATATATGTTGATGAAAATCGAATGGATAGCATAATAGAAGACTTAAAGAAAAAGAAATTTGTAAAGAAAATAGAAATTTCGGAAATGTCTAACTTACATTTAAGTTTCGAAAATCTAGAAAAAATGTCCAAACAACATGAAATTTCATAGAGTTAGAAATATATATTTAGGGGAGACAAGCTAAAGGCAGAATCTCCCTTATTTATTGGATATATCTTAATAAGACATATATGACTATAAAACTTGATAATTATTATATTAGAGTGAGGAATAATGAGAGTTATAGCTGGTAAATATAAATCTATCAAATTAAATTCGGTTGATGGGATGAATACACGTCCAACAACAGATAAAATAAAAGAAAATCTGTTCAATATGTTATGTTGTGATGGACGCGTTCTTGATCTTTTTGGAGGGACAGGTGCTCTAGGAATAGAAAGCTTGAGTAGGGGTGCAGAGCATGCAGTGTTTATTGATGGCAGTAGTAGTGCAATAAAAACGATACATTCAAATATAGAAAAGTGCCGTATTCCAAAGAATAATTATGATGTTTATAGGAACGACTATAAACGTGCATTAAAAATCTTAGGAAAAAAAGAAGAAAAATTTGATTTAATTTTTCTAGATCCACCGTATAATAAAGGATTAATTAATCTTGCTTTAAAATCTATATTAGAAAATAATATTTGTAATAATCATTGTTTAATAGTATGTGAAAAAAGTAAAGAAGAAAATATCTCTATTGAATCGGTAAATTTAGAAATAGTAAAAGAAAAAGAATATGGGATTACTGATATAGTAATCTTTGAATATGTGGAGAAATAGTAATGAAGAAAAAAATTGCAATTGTACCAGGAAGTTTTGATCCAATAACTTATGGACATATTGATATAATAACTAGAAGCGCTCAATTATTTGATGAAGTTATAGTAGCAATTTTAGTTAATCCTGATAAAAAATATTTATTTACATTAGAAGAAAGAGAAAACATGATACATGAAACAATAAAAGGTTTAGATAATGTAAGAGTGGATTCTTTTTCAGGATTATTAGTAAATTATGCCAAAAAAGTTGGATCAAGTGTGATAGTAAGAGGATTACGAGCAGTATCAGATTTTGAGTATGAGATGCAACTAACATTTATGAACAAGGCACTAGATAACGATATAGAAACTTTTTATATGATGGCTAATAAACAATATTCATTTATCAGTTCTAGTATAGTAAAAGGTGTTTCTGGTTTTGGTGCAGATTTATCAAAATTTGTTCCAAAAAATGTTGAAGAAAAATTAGAGAAAAAGATGAAAGAGAGAAAGTAATAGTGAATAAAATCCTTTTTACTGGAGGAGGTTCTGCAGGGCATGTGTCAGTTAATGTAGCACTTATTCCAGAATTTAAAAAGAATGGCTATCAAATCTCATATATTGGTAGCAAAAAAGGGATAGAGAAGGAAATGATAGAAAAAATTTCAGGTGTAAAGTACCATGAAATTAGTTCTGGAAAATTAAGAAGATATTTTTCTTGGGAAAACTTTATAGACCCATTTAAAGTTTTAAAAGGGATAATAGATTCCATTTTTATTTTAAAAAAGGAAAAACCAGAGTTTGTTTTTTCAAAAGGTGGATTTGTTAGTGTACCTGTTTGTTTAGCAGCTAGAATTTTAAAAATTCCAGTTGTACTTCATGAATCAGATTTAACCCCAGGACTAGCTAATAAGATTAATATTAAGTTTAGTAATCATATTTTTACGACTTTTGAAGATACTTTAAAGTATTTACCAGAAGGCAAAGCAAGCTTAATTGGAGCTATTGTACGAGATGATATTTATACTGGAGATAAAGAAGAAGGCTATAAATTCTGCGAGTTTAACAGAAAAAAACCTGTTATTTTAGTAATGGGAGGCTCATTAGGTTCTAAAATATTAAATGATTATATATGGAATAATATAGAAGAACTAACAAAAAAATATCAAATTATACACTTAGTAGGAAAGAACTTACTAAATAAAGATATAAAAGCAGAGGGGTATTGTCAGTACGAGTTTTTATCAAAAGAGTTATTTGATGTATTTCAAATAGTTGATTTTACTATCTCACGTGCTGGAGCAAATGCTTTATATGAATATTTAGCTTTAGAAAAGCCGGCTATATTGGTTCCATTAGGTACTAATCAAAGTAGAGGAGATCAAATAGAAAATGCTCGTTTCTTTGAAAAAAATAGCTTTGCTAAAGTAGTGTCAGAAGAAGAATTTGCATCATTAAAAGTAAGTGAGATAGATGATTTTTATAACAATCTAGCTCAATATAAAGATGCGATGAAAAGATATAAAGAAGAAAAGAAAGTTATAAATAGTGTAGATGACTTTTATAAGAAGATTTTAAAGATAGTAGGAGGTAAAATATAAAATGAGGAACATTAAGATTTTTACTTACTTGAAAATAATACTATTCTTATTGCTAGTATTTGTAGCTGTATACTATCCAACTAATGAGTTTGATGTAATAACATCAAACTTACTACAAATAAAAATATTAGGTCAAACAGCTAAAATTATATCTACAATTTTTAATGATAAGATATTACTTTTAATTATGGTGTTATTGTCTGCATTTTTGTTCTGGATAAAAGAAGCAAAAAAAGCAATATTTATATTTTTTAGTGCAGGTTTTGGTGGATTAATTTTATTTATCATCAAATATACAGTCCAAAGGGTAAGACCATTACCAGAAGTATTTAGTGGCTATAGTTTTCCGAGTGGGCACTCAACGATAATCGTTGTATTTTTCTTGTCATTATTGTTTATAATCAATAAGAAAGAAATTTTATCGATGTTAGCTACATTTGCAATAATAGCTGTTCCTATATCTAGGGTAGTATTAGGTGCGCACTTTTTGAGTGATGTTATTGCTGGGTTACTGTTAGGGAGTATAGTTGTTGATTTTATGAAAGTATACTATAAAAAAATATATAACATAATAAGAAGAATTATAGGGGAAAATAAATGGATAAGTTAAAAGAAAAAGAGGGAGTTATTGCAGTAGGCCTAGCTATTATTCACTTTGCACTTTGGTACTATTTTGCTTATATTAAGTACAGAAATGTAGATGTTAAAGATTATAAATATATACTAGGATTACCTGAGTGGTTTTTCTACAGTTCTGTAGTAGTAAGTGTATTCATAATAATTTTAGTAGTTATTTTTACAAATCTATTATTTAATAAAGAGATAAAAGAGGAGAAAAGATAATGAAATATGATATAGATTATAAAATTATTATGTTATTTGGAGTTATCTTTTTTAGCATAATTCTATTACCTTTAGTTTTAAATAGAGCTGTTAAGAATCATCATGGTGGATTTTTTGAAAAATATTATTTAGCTGATAGAAGTGTTAGTGGAATAGTATTAGCCATAACTTTAATGTCTACATACGGTTCTGCCTCTACATTTTTAGGTGGTCCTGGTGTGGCATATAAATTAGGCTATGGATGGGTTCTTCTTGCAGTCATTCAGGTTGTTACTGGGTATTTTGTTTTGCTTGTACTCGCTAAAAAATTTAAGGCAGCAGCTCAAAAAATAAATGCAATAACTATTAGTGAATATTTAAAAAATAGATATAAATCTAAGGTGGTTGCTTACTTGTCAACATTGGCAATGATTATTTTTTTAATTGCTGCTATGTCAGCTCAGTGGGTTGGCGGAGCAAAACTCCTTGCAGCTTTTATGGGAATTAATTATAAAACAGGAATTGTAATAATCTCAATTATAATTATTTTTTGTGTAGTTTTTGGTGGATTAAAAAATATTCTAATTACAGATATGATTCAAGGGTTAATTATGATTTTCTCTACTATTATATTACTATATTCAGTAATTAGTTATGGTGGTGGAATAGAAAATATTACTAATAATTTATTGAATATAAATGAGAAAATCTTAACTCCTTTTGGAGCGAATGGAAGCTTAACACCGAGCTATGTATCATCATTTTGGGTTTTAGTTGGTGTTGGAGTTATCGGTATTCCTCAAATAGCTATTAATTCGATGCTTTATAAAAACAAAAGAAGTTTGAAACAATCGATAATTATTGGAAGTATTGTAATCTTCATAGTTATGTTTGGAGTTCACTTGATTGGAGTTATGGCGCGAGGAGTATTTCCTGATATTAAAGATTATGATTCTGTTATTCCAATTATTACACTTAAGGTTTTACCGTGGCATTTAGCTGCTTTAGTCCTAGCTGCACCAATGGCAGCGATAATAACTACTGTAAATGCTCAGTTTTTATTAATATCTTCAGCTTTGATAAAAGATGTACTTTTTAGTACTAAAGTAATAAAAGAGAAAATAGTAGGAAGAAAAATTCCAATATTTGTCTATAGTATTAATATACTTGTAATAATATTAATAATGTTTATTAGTATGAGACCACCTAGTCTAATAGTAAATGTTAATTTATTTGCTTTTGGTGGTTTAGAGTCAACATTTTTATGGCCTATCTTATTAGGATTATATTGGAAAGGTGCAGAAAAATATGGAGCAATATCATCGATTTTAGTAGGGTTAACGAGTTATATAGTTTTTAAAAATATCTATGTAATAAAAGCAATTGAACCTGTGGTAATTTCTTTGATGTTATCATTAATTGTTTTTGTATTTGTTTCAAGTATAAAAAGAAAGAAAATATAATAAATAAAGCTTATATTTTGCTATGAAAATAATATATTAAGTATTCAAATAATTGAAAAAATAGTTATAATATAATAAAATAAAAATGTAGAGCAGAAGGAGGATATATAATGTCTAAAAAAGTAATAGTTAAACATACTGATGCAGAAAAATTTAAAGTTAGCGATATGTTAACAGTTGGTAAAGTATATGAAGTAGTTAATGAAACAGAAGAATATATATTTATTAAAGATAATAGTGGAAAAGTAGGCGGATATTACCACGATTATTTTGAAGAAGTAAAATAATCCGTGGAGGGTAAAAATGAAAAAAAATAATTTAAAGAATATAATTCTTGTTGTTATATTTGTGGTTTTAGCTCCATTAATTCTTGTTGGGATAACTAGCTTAAGTAATGCACTAGGTGGAAAGTCTAAACATGCAACAACACAAACAACTGAGCAGGTGGCAAAAGTACCAGAAGAAACAAAGGTAACAAATGACAACCTTCCTAAAGCTAAGGAAGAAAAAAGTTCTAATGATAAAGATTCAGAACAGAACCAAAGTAATAATAATACTAATGGTAATAATCAAAACAACAACAATAATAATAATAACGCCACAACAGGTAGCACACCAACAGTTGGCCAAGATTATGTTATAAAATCTGGAGATTCACTATTTAGTATAGCTTCAGCTGCTTATGGAGAAGCAAATGCACAAAATGGTGTTAATAAAATAAAAGAAGCAAATAATTTAGAAAATAATAATATAACAGCTGGTCAGAAAATTCAAATACCAAAATTATAAAAGAAACAAGTCATCTTTCAAATGAATGATGACTTGTTCTTTTTTATAAATCTTTATTAAGTTGTTCAAGTTTTTTTATTAATGTATCAATCTGATTATCAGAAAGACTTAAACTTAAACGTATGTAGCTTTTACCACCACTACCAAATACATGTCCCGGCATAGTTACGATACGATATTTTTTTAGAAGTAATTCAAAGAAATCTTGACTATTAAATCCTTCTTTAACTTTTAGCCAAATAAAAATTCCACCTTCTGGTTTATAATAAGAATAGCCTAATTCGTCTAATTTTCTAGTGATTTTTTCTATGCGTGTTCTATATGTGTTTTTGATATGTGCAGTTAACTCACTATGGTTTCGAAGAGCTGTAATTACGGTATCTTGGACAGCACCATAAATATTCGCATGGAATATAGTATTATATTCACGAAGGGCCTTTATAATTTCTTTATTACCAACAGCAAAACCTATACGTAGTCCAGAAATTGAGAAATTTTTTGAAAAAGAGAAGAATTCAACTCCAACTTCTTTAGCTCCTGCTGTTTGCATAAAACAAGGTGAAACACCGTCTTTATAATAGAAATCTGAGTAAGCATGATCTTGAATAACAATGATATTATTTTTTTCAGCCCATTGAACCGTTTCTTCATAAAATTCTTTAGTTGCCACAGCTCCAATAGGATTAGATGGATAATTTAGAAATATTAATTTAGCTTTTTCAGCCAATTCAGAAGAAATAGAAGAATAATCTACTAGATAACTGTTTTCTTCTTTTAATATTATTTCTTCTATATTAGCTCCAGCAAGAGCAATTCCTTGTATATAGTCTGGATAACTAGGCACAGGTAGAAGAGTAGTATCACCCGGATTTAGTATTATAGAAGGTAGACTAGATAAACCAGCTTTAGTACCAAAGACTAGAGCAATCTCGTCTTTAGGATTAGCATTTATATTATATGTTTTCTTTAACCAATGAGAAATTTCTTCTAATAGCTCATTTTTACCATCAAATGCTCCATATCTCATATTTTCAGGTTTTCTTATAGATTTTTCTAAAGTTTCTAATAAAAGTTCAGGGGTATCAGAGTCAGGAACTCCGATACCCGCATTTAATAATGGATTACCATTTGAACTTTCGTCAGAGATTAATTTGAAAATCGGGTAAAAAACATTTTCTGGAATATTTTTAATTGTTTTAGATAGTTCAATTTTCATATTTAATCACGTCCTAAGTATTATTTTGAAGGTTTATCAAAACCTTTGAATTCTTTATCAATAATTTCATCAAACTCTTTTGAATTAACAATTTCTATTAAATCTTTAGCAAATTGTTTATCTTTATTAGCTGTTGTAACTACTACATTGTTACGATTGTTGTCGTTCATTTTTTCTAAGATTAATGCTTTAGTTAAATCAAATTTAGCAGCAAGAGCAAAGTTACCAGGTACAGCAGCTAATGTAGTACTGCTTAATGAACGAGCAAGTTGACCAGCTTCTAATTCTGTGAATTTAAGATTTTTTGGATTTTCAATAACATCATTTTTTGTTATTTTTAATACATCTGTATCAGGTTTGATTTTGATTACGTTAGCAGCAGCTAATAAAGCATAAGCGCGAGCTGCATTAGATGGATCATTTGGTAAAGTTACTTCAGCACCTTCTGGTAAATCTTTTAAATCTTTAACTTTATCAGAATATAATCCCATTGGAGCAGTAGGTACTTGTACAAGCGCTGTTAAATCCATTTTATTAGTTTCAGCAAATTTTTTCATATAAATTTTGTGTTGGAATAGGTTAGCATCTATTTCACCATTGTTTAAAGCTTTGTTAGGTTGGATATAATCAGAAAACTCAGTAACAGTAACTTTGTAACCTTTTTTTTCAAGTAAAGGTTTAAGACCTTTATTAACCATATCAGCATATGGTCCAGATGTAGCACCAATTTTAATTTCTTTTTTCTCACCAGAGTTAGAATTTGAGTTAGAAGCTCCACATGCAGTAAGTGTAATTGCTAATAATGCAGTAAATGCAATCGTTAATATTTTTTTTAGTTTAGTCATAGTATAAAATCTCCTTTAGATTAATTTTTTTTAAATTGTTTTGAAATAGAATTTCCTATATATTGAGTAATTTGGACTAAGATAATTAATAAAATAACTGTAATCCACATTGTAAAGTTATCAAAGCGGTAGTAACCATATCTAATGGCAAGGTCTCCTATACCGCCACCACCAACAACACCAGCCATTGCAGAAAATGCAATAAGGTTAATTAGTGTTAATGTAATAGATTGAATAATTCCAAACATTGCTTCAGGTATCAGAACTTCTTTTACAATAAGAGGAAGGGATGCGCCAGAAGCAACCGCAGATTCAATAACCCCGTAGTCAATTTCATTAAGTGATGTATCAACAAGACGAGTAAATAGTGGAATGGCAGCCACAGTAAGTGGAACTATTGCACCAGTAGGCCCGGTTGATTTTCCAATTAATAGTAAAGTAAGAGGTATTAAGAATACCAGTAAAATGATAAATGGAATAGATCTAATAGTATTAACTATAAAATCAACAGTTTTATAAATAAAAACATTTTTAAACAGTAATCTGTTGCTTGTTAAGAATAAAACAATCCCAAGAAATAACCCAACGATAACAGTAATGATAATAGATACGCCAATCATATAAAGCGAATCACCGAATGCTTTTAAAAGTTCCGGTTGAAGAGCTTTCCATTGTTCAGCTAGACTAAGATTATTTTCCATAGACTCTCACCTCCACATCTTCTACGTTATCAACTAAATAATTGATGAAATCTGCACATTTTTTCACTTCACCATCGATAGAAAAAGTTAAGCTACCTAGTTGCTTATTTTGAATATACTCGATACGACCAGCTAGAATATTAGTAGTAACATTATATTTATTAGCTAGTGTTTGAATAAGTGGTTCTTTAGCTGCATCTCCTTTGAAGATAACTTTAATAATTGTTTCTTCCTTACTTCTTGCAACTAGACTTTCTTCAAAATCATCATCACTATGAAGATTAGAAATAAATTCTTTCATTAGTTTTGTTGTAGGATTTGAGAAGATTTCATACGCAGAGTTTTGTTCGATAATTTGACCACTTTCCATAACAGCTACATTATCACAAATCTGTTTAATAACTTCCATCTCATGTGTAACTAAAATAATAGTTAAACCTAACTTTTTATTTATTTCTTTTAATAATGACAGAATTTGCTTTGTAGTTATAGGGTCTAAGGCGCTTGTAGCTTCATCACAAAGTAATACTTTAGGATTATTAGCTAATGCTTTAGCAATACCTACACGTTGCTTTTGTCCACCAGATAGCTGATTAGGATATACATTTTTCTTATCAGTAAGACCTACAAGTTCCAATAGTTCATCAATTCGTTTAGGAATTTCATTTTGATTGACATCGCCAGCTTTTAAGTTGAAGGCAATATTTTCAGCAACGGTTTTAGAACTAAGTAAATTAAATTGTTGGAAAATCATTCCTATTTTTTGACGATAAAGACGTAAATCAGTTCTATTAAGTTTATTGACTATTTGACCATCAACGATGACCTCACCACAAGATGGTGTTTCAAGTAGGTTAATACATCTTAGTAAGGTACTTTTACCAGCACCAGAGTATCCAACTATACCAAAAATTTCACCTTGTTTAATATGAAGGTTTGTGGGTTTTAAGGCAACTATTTCACGCCCTTTTTGGTGAAAAGTTTTTCCCACACCATTTAGATTAATCATAATATGCTCCTTTCTTTATATGAAAAAAGACGTACTCTAGCTTGCGCTAAAGGACGTCTAACCGTGTTACCACCTTTATTTATATAATAATTGCTTATTATACCTCAGTAAGTTACTAACATAACTTTTGCTATAACGGGCAAACCCGTAGTAAAAATACTAAATGCTCCAAGTCCATTCGTTTTATAACTAACTGTTCTTTTTCACCAGCCAAGAACTCTCTAAAAGTTTTTTATAAAATTCTACTTTTCATCGCATCAATTAATGAATGACTATATTCTAGCATAAATTTTCTGACAATGCAATACAAAAATTAATTTTTTTTTCGATTTTTTTGAAAATAGGGATAGTTAGTATCGACAACGTCTTTGCAGAGGTACTCAAAAAATTTTTGAGATATAATAATTTTTTGTAATTAAAGACAGTTTATTAATTTAATGAAGAAAATCTATTAAATAGATAAAAATAAAATTTATTGTACAACTATAAAGTAAATATGATATAATGAAGTGTATTGCTTAGGAGGTATTATGTTTAACTTTTTTAAGAAAAATAGACTTGAAGAAAAAATTGAAGAAAAGAAATTAGAAAAAATACCGACGCATGTTGCGATAATAATGGATGGTAATGGACGTTGGGCTAAAAAAAGAAATATGCCAAGAGTTAAAGGGCATTACGAAGGGATGCAAACTGTAAAAAAAATTACTAAATATGCATCAAAATTAGGAATAAAATATTTAACATTATATGCTTTTTCTACAGAAAATTGGGCACGACCTAAGGAAGAAGTAAGCTATTTGATGGATTTACCTGAGAAAATGTTTACGAGTTTTATGCCAGAACTTATGGAAAATAATGTTAAAGTAGAAGTTATAGGTGTAGTTGAGAAACTACCAGAAAATACAAGAAAAGCTGTAGAAGATGCTGTTGAACAAACTAAAAATAATACAGGTCTTAAATTGATTTTTGCACTTAATTATGGTTCAAAAGATGAGATAGTAACTGCAGTAAAAAGAATCGCGCAGGGAGTCGTTAATAATGAGTATAAAGTAGAAGAAATAGATGAACAATTGATTAGTGATAATCTATTTACAAAAAGTACTCCGGATCCAGATCTTTTAATAAGAACATCAGGAGAGCAAAGAATTTCTAACTTTTTACTTTGGCAAATTGCTTATAGTGAATTTATATTTACAAAAGTGGCATGGCCAGATTTTGTAGAAGAGGAGTTGTATAAAGCTCTTTTAGAATATCAGAGTAGAGATAGAAGGTTTGGAGGTTTAAATGAAAACTAGAGTAATAACAGCAATAGCAGCGTTAATAGTATTTTTGCCTTTGCTTTATGTAGGTGGAGATTATTTTAAATATACAACTTTTGCGCTTGGTGTAATGGCGATGTATGAGATAGTTAGAATGACTTTTAAGGAAACTAACATAGTTGTCTTAGGTCTATCATCGTTAGCAGGAGCATTATTATACTTGCGTGAAGAAATTTTAGGTTTATCACAGTATGGTATAGTATATTTATTAGTAATCGGTATGTTAGGAGTAGTTGTAGTTACTGGACATAGAATAAAACTTGTAGAGATAGGTTCTATTATTTTCGTAACAGTATATATATTTGTTGGATTTTATTCATTATATATGCTGAGAGATTTAAGTTTAGCACATATAGGATATTTACTACTTACTATCTGGTTTACTGATAGTTTTGCATATATTGGTGGCATGAGATTTGGGAAAAATAAATTATCTCCAAAAATTAGTCCGAACAAATCAATTGAAGGATCAGTAATAGGTAGTTTATCATCAATAGTAATAGCCTTAGTTTTTTACTTTACAACGAGTATTTTTACTGATTTAGCAGTAGCTATTGGAATCACGTTAGTAGTAAGTGTTATTGGACAATTTGGAGATTTGATTGAATCTGCATATAAACGTGAATATGGAGTAAAAGATAGTAGTAATCTACTTCCAGGACATGGAGGGATTTTTGACAGATTTGATTCTGTAATATTATCAGCACCATGTTTAATTTTATTATTAAACCTATTGTAATTAGAGAGGAGTATTAGATGCAAGGAATAATAGCATTTATATTAATATTTTTTGTAGTAGTAACTATTCATGAATTTGGTCATTTTATAGTTGCGAAAAAATCAGGAATTCTTGCTCAAGAATTTGCTATTGGTATGGGACCGAAGATTTTCCATAAAAAAATAGGTGAAACAAACTTTACGATTCGTTTATTACCTGTTGGTGGATATGTAAAAATGCCTGATAATGTCTTTGATTTTAATAATGATGTATCGGTATATGATTTGAAAAAAGGGATGAAAGTTAACCTTAAGTTAGATGAAAATGATAAGGTAGAAAAAATAGTTTTAGACAAAACTAACAATATGGATCTTTTACCAGTAGAACTTAATGAATTTGACTTAACATATGATATGTTTATCGAAGGCTTTGTTGGAGATGGATTAGAACGTTATGAAGTAAGAAAAGATGCTTGTGTTATCTTTGGTGGAATGGAAGAACAAGTAGCCCCAGTAGAAAGAATGTTTTCGTCACATTCATGGGGGAAAAAGTTCTGGACATTATTTGCGGGTCCTTTAATGAACTTTATTTTAGCTGCAGTTATCTTTGTTGGATTAGCTATTTATACAGGAGTTCCTGTTCAAAATAATGAAGCTAAACTTGGTCTTGTAGCAGCAGACTCACCAGCACAAGTTGCAGGTCTGCAAAAAGGCGATAAGATAACAGAAGTAAATGGTTCTTCAGTAGATACATGGACGGGATTAGTTCAAAAAGTTACTGAGTCAAATGGAGCGGAGCTAACCCTTAAGGTAGAACGAGATGGGGCAATTAAAGAAGTTAAAGTTACTCCAAAAGAAGAAATAGTAAAATCAAAAGGAAAAGAAACAAAAACATATAAGCTAGGTATAGGAAAATTTGAAGAAACTAAGAAAGATTTCCTAGGTTCAATTAAGTATGGATTGCAACAAACATTATTTTACGGAACTATGATTTTTACTGCAATAATAAATCTGTTTGCATCGCTATTTACAGGTGGATTTAGTTTAGATCAACTTGGTGGTCCAGTTGCAATTTATGAAATGTCTAGTAACGCAGCTAAAAGTGGATTAGTGACAGTGCTTCGTTGGACAGGTATTTTAAGTGTAAACTTAGGTCTTATGAACTTAATTCCGATTCCAGTGCTAGATGGTGGTAGAATTATCTTCGTAATATATGAAGCAATTTTTAAACGTCCAATTAATAAAAAAGCTCAATATTATTTAACTATTGCGTTTGGATTATTAATGATAGCACTTATGCTTGCTGTAACATGGAATGATATTCAAAGATTATTTGGAAAATAACAAAAAACAAGTCGAGAAAATATCCTCGGCTTATTTTTTTATATTACTATTTTTGATATAATATAGTAGACAGAAATTTTGGAGGTAGTAGGGTGAAATTTATACACACGGCTGATTGGCACATAGGTAGAAAATTACAGCAAATAGATTTATTAGATGATCAGGAGTTTGTGCTTAATAATCTAATCGAAGAAATAAAAGAACATGATTTGGATTTTATAATAATAGCTGGTGATTTATATGATAGAAGTGTTCCTAGTAGAGAAGCGACAACATTACTGCAGGAATTGTTGATAAAAATTAATATTGAATGTGATTTGCCTATATTTGCAATTAGCGGAAATCATGATAGCCGTGAACGTTTAGCTGTAGGACAAGCTTGGTTTAGTAAACATAACTTTTATCTAGCAACACAGCTAGAAGAAGCTTTCCATAAAATTCAATACAAAGATGCGGATATCTATCTATTACCATATTTTGAACCTTATGAAGCAAAAGTTTATTTTGAAGATGACAAACTGACTACACATCATGCTGCGACAAAAAGAGTTATTGATGAGATTTATAAGAATATAGATGAAAGCAGAATTAATATTTTGGTAGCACATACTTTTGTGGCTGGAGCTGAGCCGACAGATTCAGAGAGAGAAATTTCTATAGGGACTGTAGAAAATGTTGGGGTGAATGTTTTTGAAAAGTTTGATTATGTAGCGCTAGGACATTTACATAATCCGAATGCTTTAAATGAAGAACGTATTAAATATAGTGGTAGCCCGCTTGCTTACTCATTTTCAGAAAGCAACCAGCAAAAAGGTGTGCGTCTAATAGAATTAACAAAAGAAAACTTTGATGATAGATTTATTCCAATTAAGCAAAAAAGAAAAATGCATAATATTGTTGCGAATTATGATGAAATTTTTTCTAGAGAATATCGAGAAAAATTTGATACAGAGAATGACTATTTCAGCATGGAATTAGGTAAGTTAGAGGGTGTTACAGACCCTATGCCACGTATAAAAGAATTTTATCCAAATACATTGTTGCTTAAATCAAAGGTGAAAAGATTAGATAGTTCGAAGAATTCTGTAAATAAGGAAATGCTTAAAAAAAATCCATTAGAACTTATAGAAAGTTTTTATGAAGAACAGGTATTAGATACTTTAACAAGTACACAAAGAGAGGTATTAGAACAAATAATAGGAGAGGTAGAGCAAGATGAAACCAATTAGGCTTGAACTTAGAGAGTTTGGACCGTATAAGCACGAGGTCATACAATGGAATGAAATAATAAACGAGCCTATGTTTTTAATAACAGGCAAGACAGGCTCTGGTAAATCTACTTTATTCGATGCTTTTGTCTATGCATTATATAATAAAACAACTAGTGGTAAAGATATAGCATCTCTTAGAACGAAAACAGCAGATGATAAAGACAGAACAATTGTGATTTTTGATTTTGAATTACAAGGAAAACATTATCGAATAGAAAGAACGTTAGCATATTTAAAGACAGGAAACAAAAATATTACATCAGGAAAAGTATCTTTAATGGAAATAAATGCAGGTGTAGAGACTATTCTTGCAACAAAGGAAAATGATGTAAAAGAAAAAGTAGAGCAAATTATTGGATTAGATGACAAACAATTTTGTCAAATTATAATTTTACCACAAGGTAAGTTTAAAGAGTTTTTATTATCAAATTCTAACGAAAAAAAAGAAGTTTTACGTTCGTTATTTAATACACATTTTTATCAAAAATTTGTAGATAAGTTGCAAAACTATGCTAAAACTTTAGATAGTAATTATAAATTAAAAGAACGTGAGTTAGCTACAAAGTTTGAGCAGTTTAATTTTGAAAAAGATTTTCCAAAAATAGAATTTTTAAAAGAAAGTGATTTTGAGGAAGTAGAAAAACAGCTAGTTTTCCAAAAGAATGAAGTTAATAAATTAGAAAAAAATCAAAGATATTTAGAAGATGAGCTAACAAAATTAAAAATTGAATATAACGAGTTAGATAAGTTAAATGATAAGTTTAATAATTTAGAAGAAAATAACGATTCACATAAAAAATTATTAGAGGATGCACAAAGGATAATACAGTTAAAAAATGTTGTTGAAAAGTTAGAGGAACTAGGAAAAAATAAAGATAAATTACTAGACTATGACAACTACTTAGATAAGAAAGAGCGATTGATTAAAAATAAAGAAACCTTATCTAAAGAACAAAATATATTAGCTGAAAAAATTCAAGAAAATAAAAAATTAGGTGAAGAAATATTAACTCAAAATGATAATATCAATGATATTCGCCAAGAGCTAGCTCGATATAATTATTTTTATGAAAATATAGAATTTTTCTATCAAGCAGAAAAAGATATTGCATTGTATAGTGAAAAGTTAAAAAGTATAGAAGATACAAAAGGCGCAATAGTACAATTAGAAAAAGAAGTAAGTGATTATAATGCAAATTTAGAAGAATATGAAGAAGAGCTTAATATTTTAGAAAATAGCATAGGTAAATTAAAACTTGATATTTTGAAAAAAGAGACTGAAGTAGAAAAATTAGAAGATTTTCGAAATTTAGAGAATACTATAAAAAGTAAAGCTGCAGATTTGAAAGAAAAGCAAACTGAACTAAGTCTAGCTAATAGTAGACAAAAAGAACTAGAGCAAAAAATTCTAGAATTAGAAAAAAATAAACAACAAGAAATATTAAATACTTTTTTAGTTCATCTACATGAAGGTGATTGTTGTCCGCTTTGTCAACAAAAGATTGAAAAACTTCCAGCTGTAAAACAAGTAATAAAAACAGAAAATGAAGATGCTAAAAATGAATTAGATGATATTATTAAAAACATAATTCGTTTAGAAACACTTGTCGTAAAAGAAAAAGAAGATTTAAGTATCTTACAAGAGGAGTTAACAAGTAAAAAAATAGAAATTAATTTTTCCGCAAAAGAGGAACTTGAACAATTTGTAGTGGAGAAAAAGAATGAAGATAATAAGAGAAAAATTACTTTTGAAAAAATAGAAAAGGTCTCAAATTGCAGAAATGAACTTGCTGAAAAGTTAGAAGAATTGAACTCGCTAATATCATTTGAATCAGAGTATAAAGAAAAACTTGGGATAGCTCAAGCTAAACAACAACAATATACGGAAAATATTGATATTTCTTTAGATGAGTTTAAACAATATTATGAGAAACAAAAACAAATAGTATTGAGTTATGATGAAAAGCAAGAACTTTATCAAAAGATAAAAACTAACTTGATGTTAAAAGAAAAAGAATTAATAGTAGAGTTAAAAAATAGTAATAAAAATATATTAGAAGTTGAAAAAACTATAGAAAATATAATTGAAAAATTTGAAGACTCTAAATTAAAATTATACTATAATAGTTTGAAAATAGCTAAAGATGATTTGATAAAATTAGATGATGTTGAGAGTTATAAAAACGAAATTCAAGTTTATGAAGATAGACTAAAAATAATTTTAGATAATATTCAACGTTTAGAAGAAGAATTACATAATAAAGAACGACCAAATTTAGAAGATTATGAACAAAAATTATTGAAAAAAGAACAAAAAATGATGAATTGTGCTGAAGATGTTGCTATTTTAAAGACTAAGTTTAAGAGTAATACCAATCTTTTTGAAAGTCTGTCAAAAGAATTTACAATTTTAGAAAAAAATATAAGTACAGCACGTGAAGTTTTTACCTTAAGTAATGTAATTAGTGGGAAAACAGAAAGTAAAAAATCCCTGGAAACATATGTTCAAGGTTATTACTTAGATCTTATATTAGAAGCAGGAACTAAGAGATTATTACAGATGACAGATGAACGATATAGATTCGAAAGAAAGATAGAAAAAGCTAAAGGGGGCGGACTTCAGGGCTTAGACATAGAAATCTATGATGTTTATTTAAATAGTTCACGAGTGGTAAGCTCACTTTCGGGTGGTGAAATATTCCTTGCATCACTATCATTAGCACTTGGATTAGCAGAAGTTATTCAAAATGAAAGTGGTGGAATTTCTCTTGAGACCATATTTATTGATGAAGGATTTGGTTCTCTTGATGCAGAAACTTTAGATACTGCGATAACGACATTGATAGAGTTACAATCTTATGGTAGAAATATAGGTATAATTTCACATGTTAGTGAATTAAAAGAAAGAATAAGACCAAAATTAGAAGTCTATTCGAAAAATAACTATGCTAAAGTAAAAATATCTGGAGTATAGTAATTATATTAGATTTAATTATGCTAATATAATTAGAAATTTTGAAGGAGGTAGTTATGAGTTTAGAATTATTAATAGCTCCAAGTGGTTTTGGGAAAACGCACTTTATGCTAGACGATATTGAAAAAAACAGACATGAAAATAAGATAATAATTCTTACCCCGGAACAAAACAGTTTTAACTTTGAAACAATACTTTGTGAAAAGTTTAGAGGAACATTCAATATAGATGTAATGAATTTTTCAAGTTTAACGAAAAAATTAGGCCAACTTTTAGGTTTAGATGATTTGAAAAGATTAGGGGAAGATATAAAACCATTTTACTTTTACAAAGCTGCCCAAAATTTGAAAAATAGTGATAATTTTCTAGTAAAACGTATTTTAAATGATAGTAATTTTATAGAAATAGTTGAGGAGATTATTACAGAATTAAAAGATTATCAGATTAGTATTAATAATTTAGAAGAGTATTTAGAAAAAAATTCTAATTTAGAACAAGTACGTCGTGAAAAATTAGAGGCAATATTAGAGTTTTATGTAGAGTATACAAAATTATTAAAAGCTACTTCAACATATGATAAGCAAGATTATATAAATGAACTTTTTCTTTATTCTCAATATGTAGACCTTAGTGATTATATATTTTATATAGATGCATATTATAATTTCACAGCTCAAGAATATAGTTACATAGAAAAATTGATTTTAAAATCCAAAAAAGTAGTTCTTAGTGTTATTGCTGATGCTAATAGGTATTTCAATGTAGATTTAGCTCAGTTAGCTGTTGGTTATGAATTAGATAAAATAAAATATAAACCATTTTATTTAGTTGATGTCTATAAAGATGAGAAGTATAAACTTGATATTTTCAGAAAATCTCATGAAATGATGGCCAGTATAAATGAAATATTACGCCGTAATAAAGATGTGGAATTAGATATTATAGCATTTACTGAAAATAAAGAGCAAGTAGTTCCAATAAAAATGCAAGTACAAGAAGCATTAGTAACAACATATGAACTATACCAAAAGCATAAAACTCGTTTTGAAGGTAAAGCTAATAGAGTATTAGCAACTAAATATTATAAAAATTTTAAAGATAAGTTTGAGCTAGATGATAGTATTAAGCTTATTTGTGCAAAAAATAAAGAGTTAGAAGTAAAAGAAGTTGCACGTCAAATTTTGAAACTGAGATTAGAAAAAGGCATAGAAAATACAGATATAGCAATTCTCTATCGAGATAATACATATGAAAATTACATGACTATTTTTAGAGATTATAATTTAGATGTGTATCTTGATAAAAACTTAAATATAAGTAATCATAGACTAATAAAATTTTTAGATTTAGTATTGAATTTTGAAAACTTAGACTTTAAAGTGGGACTTTTAAATATTTTAAAAACTAGATTGACAGATTTTGAAAATATTTATCGTAGAAAAGTGGTAAGTTATCTTCTAACTGGAAATAATGTAAATCTAACAACTAAAGAAATTAAAGAAGCTTTTTCTCAAACATCTAATGAGCAATTAGAAGAAGTAATATCACTATCACCAAAATTAGTAAATATTGGAAATAACAAAATTACTTTAAAAGCATTGTTTGCTGGAGTTAAGGTGATTTCTATTGATAAATTAGAAAATATATTAAATACAAATTTAATATATAGCAAAAAGAGTTTGGAAAAGGCAGAGCTTATTTCTAAGAGTACTGATATTGATAGTTTTATTTTTGAACTTTGCAAAGGTATTTTATTGGAATTACTAGAAAAAATAGAAACGGTCTCTAAGTTCAAAAATACTCAAACTAAGCGTTATATTAAAACAATAGAAGAATTATTTAATTATTGTAATATTCAAATGTATTTAGATAAAGAAGATGGTGAATATGAGAATATAGAGGAATTGAAGATAGACAGTATTGACCGTCAGGTCTATAAAAAAACTTTAGAGCTTCTAAACAACATTACGGATAAATTTGGTGATGAAAAAATTGAATATGAAAAATTTGTAGAGTTAGTTATTATGGGACTAAAAACTATAAACTACAGATCAATTCCAGAAATTAATGAAGCAATAATAATGTCATCTATGGACTTGGCAAAAGTTGAGAATAAAAAGGTAGTGTTTGTTATAGGATTTAACAAAGATGTACTCCCAGTATCAAAAAAACATGGACTATTAGATGATAAAGATAAAGAAGATTTCTTTGAGAAGAACTTATTCATATCACCTACGACTGAAGCGGCTCTTATAGATGAAGAGTTTGTTGCTTATATAGCTTTAACTAGGGCAAGAGAAAAAACATATATTAGTTATAGTTTATTAGATAAAAGTTTTAAAGAAAACTTTTCTTCTCCATATTTAAGTGTAGTAAAAAATTTGTTTCCAAATTTAGAAGAAATAGGTGTTTCAAAAATGTTGGAGTTCAATTTATCTTTCTATGATTATTACAAGGTAAATATAGATAAATTATTAACGAAAAAAGAATATAATTATATATTTTCAAAAGCTTATCGTCGTTTTATGGAAGTAAAAGATAGTGGTACTAAAGAAGCGGAAAAATTAGCAGAGTTATTAATTGTATTTTTAGAAGGATATAAGTTTGATAACGAAAAAAATGATAATCAAATGTATGAAGTTCGTGGTGAATTAAGCGATAGAGTATATTTTGATAAAAATACTCTGGTGAAAAATTATTTGGATAAAATTATACGCGATTATAGATTTGAATTGTCAAATAAAAGTATTAAAAAATTTCTTCAAGAAAGAGAAAGTTACTTTTCTAAATTTAGTATTTCAAAAATATCAGATTATGAAAAAAATCCATATTTATTCTTTATAAAAAGGGTACTAGACATAAAAGAAGAACAAACTATTGATATTGATAATCTTGTTATAGGAAGATTTTTCCATGCTGTTATGGCGGACGAGCGTACAATTAGATTTATCAAAGCTAGCGGAGAAAAGTTATCGATTTCTGAGGAATATGATAATGATAATGTTAATAAGTTTGAAGTAAGAAAGTTAATCCACAAAGTTGTTTTTGATAATAGCAACAAAGATATAGTTGAAACATTGAGGTTAATAGAATTATTAAGTACACACAATTACATACTTCAAACGATGTTAAGCCGAATAGAATTAGCAATTGCTGTGGAAATAAAGTATTGCTCATTAACAAAATATAGTCCAACATTTTTAGAAAAACCATTTGAACTTACAATAAATAAGGAAAAAATCACTTGTAAAGAATTAGAAAGTGGTAAGGTAATAGAAAAACAATTAGGTTCTACTTACAACATACCTAATATTAAATTTGTAGGGTTCATTGATAGAGTAGATACACTTGGAAAAAATATAGTTGTAATAGATTATAAGAGTAGCCAAACTGATTTTTCATTAGAATCTCTTGAATTAGGGTTTATATCACAAATATTAACTTATTCTTTAGCTTGCGAAATGCTCTTTAATAAAAAAACAGAAGATATCCTTGGTATTTTTTATAGAGAGATAGCGCGTATTGGAAAAGATATTAATGCGTATCGTTTACGTGGTTTGGGGAATAAAGATTTAATACTTGGAAGTGACTTTGTAGAAGATAATGCGAATATAATGTATATACGAACAACTAAAAAAGGTGGAATTCATGGATCAGATGATTATAAAGCATATACGAGTAAGGAACTAGATATATTGGTAGAAAAAAATCTTCATAATATTTTAATGCTATTAGAAGAGATATATTCGTTTAATTATTCCTTAACAAACTACGAAGTAAATGGCCAATACGAGGCTGAAAAAGATACATTATTTAATTATTCTGCTAATGCTGACACAAGGTTAGAATATAAGAAAAAAATAACTTTAAAAGTAAAAGATTTAAAGGCAAAAATATTAGGTAAATAGCTGTTAGGAATTACCTATATGTAATTATATATATATATATATAGGTGATTCTTTTATAATTTTATTTTTTTAATTATGTTTTAATCACTTTTGCTAAAATTTGTATTATAATAGTAATATGGAAATAAAAATAGAGTGGAAGTGGTAAAGTGAGAGAAACTTTTTTTGAAAAAATAAACAAATATAAAGAAAGTACTAAGGTAGCTTATATAAACAACAAATATCCAGATGGGAAACTAACATATAAAAATCTAATAGAATATGCAGAAAAGTTTGCATATCATTTAGAAGAAAAACTAAAAGAAGACAAGAGTCCTATCGTTGTTTATGGGCATAAACATCCGCTAATGCCAGTCTACTTTTTAGCGTGTGTAAAAAGTGGTCGAGCATTTTGTCCGGTAGATATAAACACACCAAAAGAAAGAGTAGAAGAGATAATTGAAACAACAAAATCAAAAGTGGTGCTAATCACAGAAGAGATAGAACTAGGTTGTGAAACAATAGATGTAAAAACAGCCTATGATATAATCCAAACAACAGATAAAAGAATAGAAAAAAAATATCAAGTTCAAGGAGAAGATACATTTTACATAATCTTCACATCAGGAAGCACAGGAAAGCCCAAAGGAGTATGTATAACCTACAACAATATAAATAACTTTCTACACTGGTATACAGAATATTACACAAACAAAGAAGACCAAGTATTTCTGGGGCATCCGCCATTCTCTTTTGATCTATCAGTAATGTCACTATGGCCAAGTATCTACATGGGAGCTACATTAGTTCAAATAGATAAACAACATCAAGAAAACTTCGCACTAATGTTTGAAGAATTACAAAAATCAGAAGCAACCATATGGATATCAACACCATCATTTATAGAAATGTGCTTTATAGACAAAAACTTCAATAAGAACCTATTACCACAAGTAAAACAATTTGTTTTTTGTGGAGAAAAACTATTCTCAAGCACAGTAGAAAAAATTCATAAAAACTTCCCAAACACACAAGTAATAAACACCTACGGACCAACAGAGTCAACAGTAATGGTTACATGGGTAGAAATTACAGAAGAAGTAAATAAAAAATACGCTGATAATCTACCGGTAGGAAAAGTAAAATGGGGAAGTAAGGTTGATCTAGTAGATATGGATGAAACAGGTCGTGGGGAAATAATAATAATCGGAAATACAGTAGCCAAAGGTTACTACAAAAACGAAGAAATAACAAAAGAAAAATTTGGTTTAGGGAAAGTAGAAGAAAAAGAAGAACGAAGTTATCTAACAGGGGACCTAGGATATATCGAAGATGATATGCTATTTTGCGAAGGACGTATAGACTTTCAGGTAAAACTTCACGGGCATAGAATAGAACTAGAAGATATAGACAATAACTTATTAAAAAATACTAATATTAGAGTAGCAGCGACCGTACCAAGCTATGAGAATGGGAAAATAAAATCACTGGTAACCTTTATAGTATATAATAAAAAAGTAGAACAACGCTTTGCAGAAGTAAAAGACATAAAAAACAAACTAAAACAACTAGTCCCAGAATACATGATACCGAAAAAAATAATCTTCTTAGAAGAAATGCCACTAAACAACAATGGAAAAATAGACAAGAAAAAACTAAAGGAGCAAGTTTAATATGAACTACTATGAAGGAAATCAATTTTTCTTTTTCCTATTTCTTGCTTTACTTATAGGCTTTATTTTAAAATATCTTGGAAAAAACATAGAATACTATATATTAGGACTATCACTAGCATTTGCAGCGGTAATATATCGTGGAAATATAAAAATGCTAAGCTATCTCATAGGTTTTATAATATTCCAATACCTACTAGTCCTAATAGCCCAGAGGAGTACTAATAAAAAAACAAAACTACTAGTAATTTTATCAATTGTACCACTAATTATAAACAAAATATTTGCCATAACCCATTGGCATCTACTGGCGTTTATAGGAATATCATATATGTCATTTAAAACAATCCAAATAATGCTAGAAATATCAGATGGACTAATAAAAGAAAAAATAAATCTAAAAGATTATCTACAATTTCTACTATTCTTCCCTACAGTTAGCTCAGGACCGATAGATAGAAGTAGGCGTTTTGAAGCAGATATAAAAGAAAAACAAACAAAAGCCCAATACCTAGAATTAGCAGGAGTAGGAGTATATAGACTAGTATTAGGATTGCTATATAAACTAGTATTATCAACCTATGTGTATCACCACCTAAGCCTATTGACAAATACCGGAACAATAACATACTCATTAAAATATATGTACTTATACACATTCTACTTATTTTTTGACTTTGCAGGGTATAGTTTAATGGCAGTAGGAAGTAGTAATATACTAGGAATAAGCACCCCGATGAACTTCAATAAGCCATTTTTAAGTATAGACATAAAAGACTTTTGGAACAGATGGCACATAAGCTTATCAACATGGTTAAGAGACTTTGTCTTTTCGAGAGTTTTCATGGAAGCAACAAAGAAAAAAAGATTCAAAAAACGCTTAACAACAGCAATGTATGCCTATATGGTAAATATGTTACTTATGGGATTTTGGCACGGACTGACGATAAGCTATATAATATACGGGTTCTATCATGGTGTATTAATGGCAGGATTTGAATACTATCAAAAAAAGAGTAAGTTTTATAAAACTAATAAAAATAAAACATGGTATAAAATAGTAAGCTGGTTTATTACAATAAACTTAATAATGATAGGATTATATATATTTTCAGGGGAACCATATAAAATAATAACAACAATATTAAAAAGATAACAAAAACTAAGGAGGACAAACAATGATAAAAGAACAAATCTTAGAAATGTTAGAAGAAATTTGTGAAGATGAAGTAGTAAGAGAAGATTTAGATATAAACTTAAAAGAAGAAGGATTAATGGACTCATTAGCCTTTGTAGAAATGTTAGTAAGAATAGAGGAAAATTTTGGGCTAAGTATTGCACCAACAGAAGTAACATATGAAGAAATAGATACCCCAAACAAAGTTATTTCATATATAGAAAATAGGTTAGGGTAATATGATAAAGCTAAAAGCATTTATAATATCGATAGTTTTGGTGTTAATAACCCTTTTGATATTAAATGAAACGTATATAAAAAAAATAGATGATTATTACAAAGTAAAAGATAACAGTATTCGCTATAACATATCATATGAAAAATACAAAAGCTATGATATACTAACGCAGAATATAAAGCAGAACACATTAGTGCTATTGGGCTCATCAGAATTAATAGCGACGATTAATGAAGGTTATCATCCTAAGAAAATTTTTAACTATAATGATTTTAATATTATGCAAATAGGAGAAGGCCATTTTCAAAATATAATCCACGCCGCTACGTTAGGTTCAATTGGTAATGATGTAAAGAATAATAAAGTTGTGATAATAGAATCTATTCAATGGTTTGATAATAAAAATGGAATTTTAAAGGATGCGTTTTTATCAAGAATATCGGAAGAACATGTTTATAGAACGATGGTAAATGAAAAAATTAGTAGAGAAACAAAAGAGAAATTTATTAATAGGATTATTGAATTATCAGCAACTAATAAAGAATTGCATAAGAAATTTAAAAATTACAAAAAGTACTTTATAGACGGTAAAGGGAGTTTTGTGACTGGGGAATTTTTAAAATTTGATAATTATATTTATTCTTTTAAAAATAAACATAGTTTTTATAGAAAAAAATCAAAGGAAAGTTATCCTTTAGAGGGTAAAAAAACGCCTAATTATAATTGGGAAAGTATAAAAGATCAATTTACAGAAGAGGCGAAAACTAAAACAAATAATAATGAGTATGGAATTGATAATGCATATTATGATAAATATATTAAAAATAAATATGATAGCTTAAAAAACATTTCAAAAAATACACGCTATGATGATTCACCAGAGTATAAAGACTTAGATATATTTTTATCAATAGCAAAAGATTTAGGAGTAAATTTAAAAATTGCGATTTTTCCACCTCATGGGAAGTGGAGTGATTATAGTGGAATAACTCAAGAGACAAGATCTGTTGTTTATACTAAGTTAAAAGATATCGCTAAAAAGTATAATGTAGAAGTAATGGATTATTCTAATAAAGAATATGAATCATACTTTATGTATGATGTGATGCATTTAGGATGGAGAGGATGGATTGATTTTGAAAGAGATCTTTATAAATTTTCAAAAGAAAATTAGTGATAAACAAAAGCTTATATTATGGGTGATATTTTTCTATGTAGTTATAATGGTAATTATTATTTACTCATTTATAACAGACTTCTCTAATATTCAGGAATATGTTTATAGTGAATTTTAAATAAACAAAGGGGATTGACTTTAAGTTGATCTCCTTTTATACATGATTTGGAGTGATAAAACAAATATTTTAAATGAATTTTCAGAAAAGTCCGAAGAAATGATATTCAATTAATTGCTTTTAATTTTAGATTATTGTAAAATAGTTACTATTAAAATATAAGTGAAAAAGGAAATTGTAAATGAAAAAAGAAGCGTACTTTTATTTAGAAATGAGAGAACATGAATTAAAAGTTCCTTATACAGGAAAAAATAGAAGAATAAGGGTACTTTTGCCAAAAGGATATAAAGAAGATGAACATCGTAGTTATCCAGTAGTATATATGAATGATGGTCAAAATGTTTTTTATAGTGGAGAATCGTATAGTGGACATTCTTGGAAAGTTATTCCAGCAATAAAAAGAAACCCTGATATGCCAAGAATGATTATTGTAGGAATTGATAATGATAATGATGGGCGTATGAATGAATATGCTCCATGGAGATTTTCTAATACTCCATTACTATCATTTGGTCTTACTCTAGGCGGACTTGGAAGTGAATATACAGATTTTTTTATTAACGTAGTAAAACCGTTTGTTGACAGTACATATCGTACAAAACCAGAGCGTGAGTATACAGCAATGATAGGAAGCTCTTTAGGTGCTAATATTTCTCAATATATTGGATTGGAACACAAAGACAAAATTGGGGCATTAGGAATATTTTCATCAGCAAATTGGTTGAATCAAGTAGAGTTTGATCGATATATAGCTAAACATAAATTAGAAAATCAACGTGTTTATATACAGGTAGGTACTAATGAAGGGGATGATACTGATAGACAACTTACTTATGGAAACATAAAACAATCCTACATAAGTACAAGCCTAGATTATTATCGCCAATTAATAGAAGCGGGACTAACAACAAAAGAAATCAAACTAAATGTTGTCGCCGATGCAGAGCATAGTGAAGAATATTGGGCGAAATACCTGCCAGATTGTCTAAGATTTATTAGTGAAGAATGGTAAACAAGAGTTATAGGAGGAAAGAGTGTTGAATATAGAAAATTTAAGTCATTATAGTGGAAACTTAGGACGAGAGATGGTATTAAATCGCTATGGGCATTCGGGATTACCAATAGTTGTCTTTCCATCATCAGGAGGAACGCACAATGAATATTATGATTTTGGTATGATTGATGCTTGCGAAGCGTTTATAAACGAAGGAAGTGTTCAATTTTTCACATTGTCAAGTATAGATAGTGAGTCATGGCTTTGTGATTGGAAAAGCGGGCATGATCGTGCGTTAGCACATACTCAATATGAAAAATACGTAATAGAAGAAGCTATTCCTTTTGTTAAGCATAAAACAGGTTGGTTTGGACCGATGATGGCAACTGGTTGTAGTATGGGAGGGTACCATTCATTTAATATTTTCCTACAACATCCGGATGTCTTTGACAAAGTTATTGCTTTAAGTGGAGTATATGACGCAAGATTTTTCGTTGGAGAGTATGGGAATGACGAACTGATTTATCGCAATTCTCCAAGTGACAATATTTGGACGCAAAATGATGGTTGGTTTATTGATCATTATAGGAAGGCAGATATAATTGTTTGTACTGGACTTGGACCATGGGAACATGATGGCTTGCCATCATTCTTTAATTTGAAAAAAGCGTTTGAAGAAAAAAATATTCCAGCATGGTTTGATGTTTGGGGTGAGGATGTTGCTCATGATTGGCCTTGGTGGCGAATTCAAATGCCATACTTCCTAGAAAAATTAAATTTATAATTGAGAATAAAAAAGAAAAGAGGAGAAAATTTATGAATTACATAGTTATATCACCGTATTATCCACATAACTTCCAAAAATTTTCGATAGAATTAAAAAAACAAGGAATTAATGTACTTGGTATTGGAGAAGAACCTTATGATCAATTAGATGATCGACTAAAAGAAGCTTTAACTGAGTATTTTCGCGTGAATAGTCTTGATGATGTAGAGGAAGTAAAACGTGCAGTAGCGTTTTTATTCCATAAACATGGGCGTATAGAACGTATTGAATCTCAAAATGAGCATTGGATGGAGTTAGATGCAGCACTCCGTACACAATTTAATGTTTTCGGACTTAAGGAACGTGATTTGAAAAAAACAAAACACAAATCAGAGATGAAAAAATACTTTGAAAAAGCTGGTGTTCCAGTAGTTCCAGGATTTTTAGTTAAAAAAGAAGCTGACATAGAAAAAGGTGTAAAAAAATTAAAGTTACCATTAATAGCTAAACCAGATAATGGGGTAGGAGCAGCTAAAACTTTTAAACTAAAGGATAAAAATGATGTTGAAAATTTCAAAAAAGATTGGGATAGAAAGACAGCATACTTCTTAGAACCGTTTGTTGATAATTCCGACATTGTAACATTTGATGGATTAATTGATTCAAAAGGAAATATTGTATTTTCAACTAGTATAGTATATTATCATACACCATTTGAATTATTAAATAATAATACACTTGATTGGGTTTATTACATAGATAAAGATTTAGATCCAAAACTTGTTGAATATGGGAAAGCAGCGGTAAAAGCATTTGGAATGAAGGAACGTTTTTTCCATATTGAATTTTTCAAAACAGAGGATGATTATATTGCAATTGAGTACAATAACCGTCCAGCAGGTGCATTTGCACTAGATGTTTATAATTATTCGCACTCAGCAGATTTCTTTAAACTTTATGCAGAGGTTGTAGTAGGTAAGGATGTAGAATTGAATTTAGATTCAAAATATGGATTAGCTTCGACTCGTCGTGATTACAAAGACTATGCACATACAGAAGAAGAAATTAGACATAAATATCAAGAAAAATTAAAAGCAGTTTTAAGAATGCCAGAGGCATTTTCAGAACTTCAAGGGGATATAATGTATGTTCTTGTAGCTGATACATTAGATGAGATGCGTGAAATGGAAGATTTTGTAGGTAAATTAAAATAAGAAAAAATCGGGGTTATAATGGCCCCGGTTTTTATTTTGTGAATTAATACAACGTTTTACAAGTATTAATGTACAATATTACTTTGAAATCATAGTGTAAATATGTTATAATTTTAATAAATATAAAACGATTTCAAGGAGACATTATGATGATATCTAGGGAACATTTAGAATTATTATCACAAAATTTTAGAAATATTGATGAAACAACTAAAGAGATTATAAATCTTGAAGCAATACTTTCTTTACCTAAGGGAACAGAACATTTTCTAAGTGATATACATGGTGAGTACGAAGCTTTTGATCATATATTACGAAATGGTTCTGGGGTAATAAAAGAGAAGCTGAAAGAAGTATTTGGAAATAGACTTCCTAAAAAAGAGCTGAATTTACTAGCAACTATTATTTATTATCCAGAAGAAAAATTAAATCTTTTGAAAAAAGAACTAGGTAATCAAGAATACAAAGAATATCAAAAAATTCTGCTATTAAGATTATTAGAAGTTACACAAATTGCAGCACGAAAATATACTCGTTCAAAAGTGCGTAAGTTGCTTCCTAAAAATTTTGATTATATAATTGAAGAACTTTTATATAAAATGCAAAACCGTGATAAAGAAGATTATTATGAGAAGATATTAGAAAAAATTATTGAACTTGGGGCAGGTGATAAGTTTATAATAGAATTATCCTTGAGTATACATAAACTTATTATCGATCATTTACACATAGTGGGAGATGTATATGATCGAGGTCCATATCCAGATAAAATTATGGATAGATTACTTGAATATCATTCTGTTGATATTCAGTGGGGTAATCATGATATGCTTTGGATAGGAGCTTATCTTGGCGATAGGATTTCTTTAGCTAATGTTGTTCGCATTTGTGCTAGATATGATAACCTAGATATAGTTGAAGATAGATATGGTATTTCTTTACGTTCATTATTAAATCTAAGTGAGACTGTGTATAAAGAAGATCCATGTAAAGAATTTTTGCCAAAACTATCTAAAGATGATAAGTTAAAATATAGTGAACATGAAATTATGCAAATTGCTCGTATGCATAAGGCTATGGCAATAATCCAGTTTAAATTGGAAAAACAAATTATTGACAAATATCCAGAATTCAATCTTAGTAGTCGCGCATTACTAGATAAAATAGATTTTGAGAAGAAGACAGTAACAATAAGAGGGAAGGTTTATCCGTTGACTTCTTGTGATTTTCCTACTGTTGACACAAAAAATCCATACAAGCTAACAAAAGAAGAAGAAAAAGTTATGACAAAACTTCGAGAATTATTTATTACAAGTGATAAATTAAAAAAACATATAGAGCTATTTATTAACAAAGGTGCAATGTATACTTGTTATAATGGTAATTTACTTATACATGGTTGTATGCCGGTAGATGATATGGGAAATTTCCAAGAGTTTATTTATGAAGGAAATAAATACTCTGGGAAAGCCATGTTAGACTTTTTTGATAAAAAAATACGTAGTATTTTCTATAGTAATGTCCGACAAGATAATGGATTATTCTTCTATCTTTGGCAAGGAGAATATTCTCCATTGTTTGGGAAAAGAGACATGACAACATTTGAAAGATACTTTATAGAAGATAAAACTACGCACGAAGAAGTAAAAAATGCATACTATCAACTACGAGATAATGAAGAGTTTTGCATAAAACTTCTTAAAGAATTCGGCTTATCATCAGATGGGCATATTATTAATGGACATACACCAGTTAAAGCTTCTAAGGGAGAAAATCCGGTAAAAGCAAGTGGACGAACTATAGTTATAGATGGTGGGATGTCAAGAGCTTATCATAAAACAACAGGTCACGGTGGATATACATTGACATATAATTCTTATGGACTTCAAATAATGAGCCATGATATTTTCCAAAGTAAAAAACAAGCTTTAAAAAATGAAACTGACATAGTATCAACAAGACGTGTTGTAGATAGACTTGATAGAAAAAGAGTTTCTGATACCGATAATGGTGTAAAAATTAAAAAACAGATAGAAGTATTAAAGCTTCTTTTAGAAGAATATAGAGAAGGTACATTAGTAGAGAGATTTTAATCTTTGCTAAATATTTATAGTTAAATATATTACAAATTTCCCATTATCATTTTGAATATTCTTAAATATTCGCAGAGCCTTGTTATATAGCCTTTCTAGTATTTTTTCTTTAGGAAGACACTTCACGTTTTTTGTATAATCTGTTATGAATCAATTGTCAAAAGTGGTAGAAGGGTAGTAGATTCATTTCTCCTAAGCTCCAAATGTTTTGCTTGCTGTTCTTTCTCAAAACGTTTCATTTCTTCCATAACTCGCTTGTAGACATAGTCAGACTGATTTTCTATCGTTGTTTAAAAAGATGATGTTCTCACTTCCTTTCTCTGGATTGAAAGGAAGTGAGTTTTACTTTTTTTCCTCCTTTTATTTTTAGTCCCGACGTAGAAGTAGGATTTGTTGCATTGTTAGTCAAAAACTTTTTGGATAAATAAAACGCACATAAACAGATTGATTTCTGTTTATGTATTGTAGTGTTAATTTATATTATTGGAAAAGGAGGAAAACCACGGAGGGTTCTTCTGTATAGATGGTAGTGCATCACCCTTGTAAATAATCGTAGTAAAAATATATTTTTTCATATAAAAAAGGAGCCGACAATATAAGATTTTGTATCTTACATTATCGGCTTTGTGTATTTGTTCCGGTTCTTTAATTATGGTTACTTTTAATTCTTTTATATTGAATAAAGTTTCCAATTTACATTTAAGATAATAAAGAGAAAAATTTTTTAATTCAGTATATTCCCGTAGTTTTATTCGAGTTTATACACGATACCAATTCTATTATGAATATTTTAATCACTTCCTTTTAGTTGTAATCAGTATACCTCCACCAAGCTATTGTTGAAATTAGCCCTAAAACACTTACCCCAAATAAGCTAATTATGCTTCCTAAATTAAATGCTACTTTTCCTGTAATACCACTTGCAAGTGCAGGAATAGACCACGGAATATATTTACCCAGATTAAGAGCTGAACCAAGCTGAGAAAAAAGAATTGTAAAAACAATAAATGCCAATGGCGATAAATATCCACGACCTAAGCAAGCAAAAAATGCAACTGGAGTAGAGAGTAGGATAGTAAGGGTAGTACAATAACTAAAAGTGAGTATACCTTTGAAAACAATTATAGAGTCCCAACCAGCAAGTCCAATCAATTTACCAGCTAATAATCCTAACAAAAGAGCAAAAATTGATATAACATAACTCCATAAAGCAATAACTATAAACTTGGATAATACAACAGTTTCTCTTTTTATTGGAAGTATTAATAAATCTATCATTGTTTTATCAGAATATTCTCTACCAAAAATCCAAGATGTTATAAATCCGAAAATGAGTAAACCTCCAATAGAAATTACTTGTGATAAGGATATAAAGTATGATGACCAATCTGTTATCCTTATCATTTCTATTTTTGCTGAAATCAAACCAAGATTTTTGAAATGCTCTGGATATTTCATCATAGCTGTAAACAGCCCGACAATAAAAGGAACAAAACATATAGAACAGATTGTTATAACGGAAAGTTTTGATTTTATCAACTTTCTCCATTCGATTAGAATACAGGTGCTCAATTTATTCATTCCGTACTCCTCCTATACTTCTATTTTGTAATTACTAAGTATTCTAAAGAAATAATCCTCTAAATCTTCTTTTTCAACCACCAGAAATTTAGGTGGATACCCCTCATTAACCAGTAATGTAGCAATTTCTTCCGGTGATTCTACAGATTTTTTATCAATCAGTTCTAAGAAAGGGATATTTTTTTCTAAGTCTAATTTGAAATTTACTTGATAACCATTATTTGATAATATTTCCTTCATAGTTCTATTGTCAGAGCCACTTACTAATAATTTCTTTTCTAAGCACTTATCTAATTCTTTACTCTCAACTTCTTTTATTAGCTTGCCCTCATGTATAATTACTATTCTGGTGGCGATTTTAGATATTTCTTCCAACTTATGACTTGAGATAAGAATAGTTATGCCGAGATCATTTGTTAATTCCTTTAATAATTCTCTAACTTCGATAACTCCCAAAGGATCTAATCCATTTGTCGGTTCATCAAGAATTAGGATTTTAGGTTTATGAATAACAGCTTTTGCAATTCCTAAACGAGTGGTATTTCCTAAAGAAAGGTGTTTTACTTGTTTATGTTCATATTGATTTAGCTTTAATTTTTCAATTACCCAATCAATATTATTCTTATTTGTAACTCCTCTTAATGTACTAACAATTTCTAAGTTTTCTCTCACCGTTAAGTCTGAATAAGAATAAGGTGTTTCGATAATATAACCTATTTTATTCCAAATCTCTAAATTATGTAGGTCTAACTTTTCTCCTTGAATATAACATTCTCCTGATGTGGGTTTTATCAACCCTAACATCATTCGCATAGTAGTTGTTTTCCCTGCACCATTTAGACCTAAAAATCCTACTATCTCACCATATTTTATTGATAGATTCAAGTTATCAACAACATTTATTGTTCCATATTTTTTATAAAGATTTACGGTCTTAATCGCTTCTTTTATCATTATCATTCTCCTTAGTAATTTGTCCAACAATTCCTTGTATTAGTAATTTCAATACGATATCAAATTGTTTTTCTCCGATTTCATCAATGTGCAATATACTCATAGCGATAGTTCTAAATAATGCGGATACGATTTCTACCGTTACATTTTCTTGAATGTTTATACGAGATACAATTTTTTCAATCATTCCATTATCTAAAAGATGATGAGTTGTTATCACTTCTTTTGGCAATTTTCTTATAAGTAATTCCATTTCATTATTTTTGAATATGGTATACATAAACGAATAGCGAAAATCCTGATAAAAATCATATAGTAACTGTACAAACTGATTTGTATTTATCAGATTTTCTTGTTCTAATTGTTCTATCAAACGATTCATAGTGTCTATTTGATATTCTTCTAAGACTGCAAAAAATAGCATTTCTTTTGAAGAATAAAAATTATAAAAAGAACCTTTGGAAATATTTGCCATTACTACCATTTGGTCAACTGTTGTTTTCTTAACACCATATCTTTGAAGACATTCTTTTGCAACTGTATGCAATTTCTTTTTAATTACTTTTTTTTCTTCATCAGTAAAAGCAGTAGCCATAAATCCCTCCTAAATACTCTGTGACTATTTTAGTATTTGTAGTCATAGTATATCATATAAATTATAAAGTGTCAAAAAAGGCTTATATTTTCATTGCAAGAAAATATAAGCCTTTATAGTTATAAACAAATTACTTTACGATCTCGCTATTCTTTTCAAGTATCAAACTGAACTGTGATATCTGTGTTGTCTTGGTATGTGGAACAAGATATTTGAGCTAAAGTATGTAGTGATTTGATTGTTTTTATCCTTAATAAGGTGGAATACTTCTAGCGTTCATGCGGATAATTGGGATTTTATGATGTTTTTATATTAAAAATATAGAAATTAGATTTAAAACAATCAAAACAAGGTCCCTATGTAATGGTAATTAGATAGGAAATAATTGTTCTGGTTGTTTTTTGATTTACCATGTTTAAAAAAATAATATAGCTTAATTGATAAATTTTAGTAAAGTTAGTTGTAGTTATAGTACCTTAGATTAAAACTATAAGGACAATAAAAAAAAATTTAAAAAAATTTAATTTTTTTATTGACATAATATAAAAAGTGTATTATACTTTATTCATATTTAAATAATTACCTCACAAAATAAGTGAGGTAGAGGTTGCGATTTTTATGAGTAAGATGGTTGAAAGTGTAGGGCTTGAAGAAACTATCCAAAAGGAAACGTCGCCGAAATAATATTAATCCTACGTTAATATTGTTGGGACTATATTGAATAAGTATAGGACTGTCATAGTCGCGAGGCTATGTTGCGCTACTAATAACTTATTTTGGATGAGCATGTCAGGGTATGACTCGCTATACAGAATAATAGTAGATGTTATACTTTTTTTATTTTATCAAGGAGGTTTTTATTATGACAAACGAAAGTAACAACAATGCAACAGAAGTAAAAAGAAATCTGCGATCACGCCATATTAGTATGATTGCTATCGGTGGATGTATCGGTAGTGGGCTGTTTATGACGAGTGGACAGGCAATTCAGAGTGCGGGACCTGGAGGTGCGATTGTCGCATATCTATGTATCGGACTTATGGTATATTTTTTAATGACATCTTTAGGTGAAATGGCTACGTACTTACCGACATCGGGTTCTTTTAGTACATATGCAGGTCGTTATGTAGATCCGTCGCTTGGATTTGCTTTAGGATGGAATTATTGGTTTAACTGGGTAATTACAGTAGCAGCAGACGTTGAATTATCTGCGCTTGCAATTAGTTATTGGGAGCCAATGCGTGTTCTTCCTCACTGGGCTTGGAGCTTATTATTCTTAGTCATTATTATTGCTTTAAATGCTCTAAGCGTTAAAGTTTATGGTGAGAGTGAATATTGGTTTGCTCTTATTAAAGTAGTAGTAGTTATTATTTTCTTAGTAGTAGGATGTTTGACTATTTTTGGTATTTTAGGTGGAGAATATATTGGTTTTAAAAACTTAACTATTGGTGATGCTCCATTCGTTGGAGAAGATAGTTCATTATCTAGCCAAATTCTTGCAACATTAGGTGTATTCCTAATTGCAGGGTATTCTTTCCAAGGGACAGAACTTATCGGTATTACTGCTGGAGAAAGTGAAAATCCAGAAAAAAGTATTCCTAAAGCTGTTAAACAAGTTTTCTGGCGTATTTTAATCTTCTATGTTCTTGCAATTCTAGTAATTGGATTATTAATTCCTTATACTTCACCAGATTTATTAGGAGCAGCAAGTGCAGAAGAAATTGCTAAATCACCATTTACAATTGTCTTTAAAAATGCAGGTTTTGCATTTGCAGCTAGTGTAATGAATGCAGTTATCTTGACATCAATTTTATCAGCTGGTAACTCAGGTATGTATGCTTCTACAAGAATGCTTTACGCGATGAGTAAAGAAAAACTTGCATACCCTATCTTCGGACGTGTAACAAAATATGGAACACCAGTAATGTCATTATTAGCTACATCAGCAGTTGTATTCTTAATTTTCTTAGTACAACTTACAAGTGAAAATGCTTATACATATATTGTAGCAGCTAGTGGATTAACAGGATTTATCGCATGGCTTGGTATAGCGCTTAGCCATTATAGATTTAGAAGAGCGTATATTGTACAAGGGAAAGATTTAAAAGATCTTAAATATCGTGCAAAATGGTTCCCGGTTGGACCAATTATCGCATTAGTACTTTGTATTATTGTAATTATCGGTCAAGATACTCAACTTATTACAAAAGGTATTGTTAACTGGAGTGGTATGTTAACTACGTATATGGGAGTGCCAATCTTCTTATTCTTCTACCTATATCACAAAATCAGATATAAAACAAAAGTTATACCATTAGATAAAGTTGATTTATCACAAGATGCACACTAATTAAATATAGTTAAAGACTTCAAAGCGATAGCTTTGAAGTCTTTTTTTCCAAATTAGAAAGTAAAGAAATACTTGAAATCAGGGACTTATGCTAAACTAAGATTTTTATTTGAATACTAGACAAAATCTAATTAAATTACAAGAAATTTTTTTCTTTTTGTGGTATTATAAAAAGATAGATAAAAAATATTAAAGGAGGAATTTCTGTGAATCTTGAATACCCTTATGACTACAAAAATGTAGAAGATATGGCTAGAAAATACCTATCAGAAGAGCAAATCGAAATAATTAGAAAATCATATGAATTTGCAAAAGATGCGCATGAAGGACAATTTAGAAAATCAGGGGAACCTTATATCCTACACCCAATTCAAGTCGCAGGAATTTTGACAGAGTTAAAACTTGATTATGCCACAATTTGTGCAGGATTTTTGCATGACGTGGTAGAAGATACCAAATATACTTTTGAGGATATTCAACAAACTTTTGGGGAAGATATAGCTGTTATTGTAGACGGTGTTACTAAACTAGATAAAGTAAAATTCCGTTCAAAAAAACAATCTCAAGCAGAGAATCACCGAAAACTTTTTGTTTCAATAGCAAAAGATCTACGTGTCATTTTTGTTAAACTTGCTGATAGGCTACATAATATGAGAACTATGAAGTATATGCGTGAGGAAAAACAGCGTGAAATTTCTAGCGAAACATTAGAAATCTATGCGCCACTAGCTCACAGATTAGGGATTAGTTCTATAAAATGGGAATTGGAAGATACATCATTGCGATATTTACATCCTTCTCAATATTTTTCTATTGTAGGAATGATGAAACAAAAGCGTAGCGAAAGGGAAGAAAGTATAAAAGATGCCTGTGATAGTATTACATCCTTATTAGGAGAAAATAATATTAAAGCACAAGTTACAGGAAGACCAAAGCATATTTATAGTATTTATAAAAAAATGGTTAAACAAAATAAAACATTTGATCAAATATATGATCTTTTGGCTGTACGTGTTCTTGTAGATAGTGTAGCTGATTGTTATGCAACGCTTGGGCTTGTTAATAATCTTTGGGTTCCTATTCCAGGTCGTATAAAAGACTATATTGCAATGCCAAAACCTAATATGTATCAATCACTTCATACAACGGTAATTGCTCCAGATGGCCAAACGTTAGAAGTGCAAATTAGAACATATGAAATGCACGAAATTGCAGAAAAAGGGATTGCTGCTCATTGGGCTTATAAAGAAGGTAAAAAAGTTAATAAAAATAATAATTTCTATGAGAAATTGAATTGGTTCCAAAAAATTGCGGAAAATGATGAAACAGAAGCAACAGCTGAGAGTTTTATGGAATCATTAAAAGTAGATTTACTTAGTGATAAAATTTATGTATTTACACCAAATAGTGATATTATAGAATTACCTAAGGGTTCTTGTATAGTTGATTTTGCGTATGCTATTCACTCAGAGGTTGGGAATAAGATGATTGGGGCCACAGTAAACGATAAGATTGAGCCATTTGACTATGTATTATCAACTGGTGAGATTTGCGATATCCGTACAAGTAAAAATTCAACTGGGCCTAAGCGCTCATGGTTAGAGATTGCAACAGCCTCACAAACTAAATCAAAAATAAAATCATTCTTTAAAAAGGCGGAAAGAGGAGAAAATCTTGTTAAGGGAGAAATTCTTCTTAAAGATGAAATTAAAGCTAACAATTTTGATATTGATGAAGTTATGACAGAAGAAAATATTGAAATTGCTTTGAATAAGTACAAATTTACTAATTTGGAAGAAATGTATGTTGCTATTGGATATGGTGGGATATCTGCTAATAAAGTTTTTGCAAGACTAACTGAGAAAATAAGAAAAGAAAAACAAGCTCAGGCAAAACTTGAAAAATTAGTGAGTGGAGAAGAAGATAATAAAAAAATTGTCACGGAAACAGGGGTTTATGTAAAAGGTGTAGATAATATTTTGGTAAGATTATCGAAATGTTGTCAACCAATTCCTGGTGATGAAATAGTAGGGTTTATCACAAAAGGACGGGGTGTTACTGTTCACAGACATAGTTGTCCTAATTTGAGTGAGGAAGACAAGGAAAGACTACTAGACGTAGAATGGGTGGAAAGTTTGAATGCTCGTCGTTATAGCGTCACTCTTCAATTACATGCTTTTGATAGGGATTTATTATTACAAAATGTTCTTCTGACATTAAGTGAAAGTCGAGTTGAAATTAAAAAACTAAATTCAGAATCAAAATCTGATAAAACATGTGTAATTACGATTAGTATTTATGTTAAAAATGTTAGTGAGTGTGACTTTATGATTAAAAAACTTCGCCAGATTCAAGACGTTTATAGTGTAGAAAGAATAATTAAATAGGTGAAATATGAAGGTAATATTACAAAAAGTAAAAAAAGCTAGTGTAAGTGTAGATGGAAAAATAGTCGGAGAAATAGATGAAGGCTATTGTCTTCTTGTTGGAGTTCACAAAGAATCAACGGAAGCAGATGCAAAGTATTTAGCTAAAAAAATTGTAGAAGCACGACTTTTTGAAGATGAAAATGAAAAACTAAATCTTGGATTAAAAGATGTTAACGGAAGTATTTTATCAGTATCTCAATTTACTCTTTATGCTGATACAAAAAAAGGGAAGCGCCCAAGTTTTACCAATGCTGCTAGTGCAGAAGAAGCAAATGAATTATATAATAAATTTAATGAATATTTGAGAGAAGAAGGAATAAAAGTAGAAACTGGAATATTTCAGACGATGATGGAAGTTAATATCATTAATGATGGACCAGTAACTATTATTTATGAAAAATTATCATTAGGAAATTAAAATATGAGAATAAAAAGAAAAAGAAGTAATAATACAATATTATGGTTAATATCAGGAATGTTAGTATTATTTGTTCTAGCAGCAATGATGTATTACGTTTCTGAAAAGATTAATCCAACAGCTAATGCTGAAAACAATATAACAATTTCAAAAGAAATAGAGTTAAGAACAGGTCCAGATTCATCATATCCAGTGTTGAAAAAAATAACAGCTGGAGAAAATGTTGAGCAGCTTAGTAAAACTGATACTTGGTATGAAGTAAAAACAAAAGATAGTTATGTTGGTTGGATACCAGGATGGAGTATATTAGGAAGTGGACAGAAAAGTCCAGAAGATCAAAATAAAGAAAAACTAGCTGCATATACAGTATTACTCAATCCAATTATAAAAAATGATGAGATAGCTGATTACAAAGGAATAATGCCGAAAACATATAATTTGAAAATTGCTAAGGAACTTCAAAAACAACTTTCAAGTGACGGTATTAAGGTAATTTTAACACGAGATAATGATGATGTATATCCAACAAAAGATGATGTAAAAAAATTAGCAACTGAGAATAAAGTAGATATTTTAGTGGATTTTGATATTAATAACACTAATCAAAAAGACATTTTTGGAGTAAAGGTATACTACGGTACAGCTGAATCTGCTATTATAGCTAGAAGTATTGAAAAAAATTTATCAGAGCATTATATTTCAAAAGTATCTTCGTCAGAGAAACAGGGGAATTTTGACCAACTTAAAGATAAACTTCCTCAAGTAAGAGTAGTATCTGCTAATATTGGTGATAGAGTAGATGTAGATATACTAAATAATAATCTTGCTAATAAGCAGTATATTGAAGCATTGAAATCAGGGGTAGAAGGTTATTTATACTATCTTATAAATATTGATAATTACAATGCTAAACGCAAAGAACAGTTATTAAATCTACCTCAAAAAGGTTTATCAGTTCCTATGTATTACACTAAACAAGATTCATATAAGAATATTTCTTACGGCTTAGATGGTAAGAAAACAATTGAGGATAATGGAGATGCTATTATCTCACTTGCAATGATAGCAAATTACTTAGGAATCGATGGTGCTAGTGTAGAAGATATTGCAAGTTGGGCTGGTAATAAATACTATATAAAAAACCAAGGGACGCAACCAACTATAATTTCTGGTTTTGCAGATAAGTATAATGTAAAAGTAGAAAGAATAGAAAATGATAAACTTATAGAAAATATAGAGCAGGCGTTAAAAAATAATAAGCCAGTTCTAGTTAGATTAAAATCAGGATTATTTGGAGAGAGAGTTACCTATAAAGTAATTCGAGGATATGAAGATGAAAAATTTTATCTTAATGATCCAGATGATAATGATGTGAAACTTGCAAGTTACAACGGATTTACATCAAATGATATAAAAAACAACCTTGCTCAAGCTTGGACAATAAGTAAATAAGAAAATAATAATCAGTATAAATTTTAAAAAAAGTATTTATACTGATTATTTATTTTTTAGCTAAAGTGGCTACTTTTAAATTATTGAGAAAAATATACTTGACTATAAATAATAAATCCTTTATAATAGTTCACATAGTTAACTAAAAAGTTAATATTGTGAACTATTTTTTGTTGGAGGTGAGAAAATGAATGCTGAAGGTATAACGTATTTAGATGCGATTGATAAGCTAGAAGAACTCAGATTAATAATGAAGAGAGTACATAAAAAAAGTGATGTTCCTTTTAGAAAAGCAGGTTTTCAGGCTATGATGCTGATTTCAGAAAAAAATAAAGTAACTATGCAAGAACTAGGTGAAGAATTATGTGTAACCAAATCTAGAGTCACTGCTTTAGTTACAGAGTTAGTAAATAATGATTTTATTAAACAAACTGTAGATAAGAAAGATAAGCGTAAAAAATTTCTAACATTAGCTCAAAAAGGTGTTGAGTATGTAGAGGAACATCATAGAAACTATGAAGAATGGATAAAGAAACTTTGGAGTAAGTTTGATGATAAGGAAAAAGAAGCATTTAATATAACTCTAATTAAAATGAATCAAGTATTAAAAGAAGAACTAGAGGAAAAGGAGGAAAAATAGAGTGAAATTACTAAAGTATTTAAAAGGCTTTAAAATTGCAATACTAAGTCTAGTAGTAGTTTTAGGAGTACGTGTTGTTGCAGAATTAGCACTCCCAACATATACTAGTAATATAGTAGATACAGGTATTCAACAAAGCGGTATTGAAGATGTTGTACCTAGCAAAATTAGTGAAAAATCACTAAATACATTAGAACTTTTCATGACAGATGATGAAGTGAAAAAAGTTAAAGATAACTACAAAAAAGAAGGAAATTTTTATAAGTTAAACAATATTCCTGATGATGTGCGTAAAGAGTTAAATGATATTTTTAAAGAAACAATGACTGTTGTTCTTGGAGCAAAATCAAATAATACAGATTTAAATCAAATAGCGCAAGGTGTACAGGCTGGGGTAGTTTCAAAAGATACACTAACTGATCAAAGGAAAAAAGCTATTAGTGAATTAGGAAATTCAGCTGATATGATGACAAAACAAGGTGGAATAAGTTTTGTAAAAGAAGAATATAAACAAGTAGGAATAGATACTAATGAAATTAGAACTAATTATCTAAAAGAAGTTGGATTTATGATGATAATTGTTACATTAATTTCTGGTATTGCTAGTGTTATTTCAAACTTTATTGCAAGTAGAGTATCAGCGAAAGTTGCGTATAACTTACGTGAAAAACTTTATAATAAGGTATTGTCTTTTTCTAAACAAGATATTGATAAATTTTCAACTGCATCGTTAATTACCCGCAGTACAAATGATATTCAACAAATACAAAATGCTTTAAATATGTTTTTATTTATCGCATTTTATGCTCCAATGATGGCACTTTGGGGAATTTATAAAGTTACCCAAACTGATACCGGTATGACTTGGATTATTGCGGTAGGGGTTGGTTTGTTAGGATTACTACTAGGTATAATTACATTTTTAGTAATGCCAAAATTTAAAATAATGCAAAAATTAGTTGATAGGGTTAATCTTGTAACTCGCGAACTTTTAACAGGTATTTCAGTTATTCGAGTATTTGGTCATGAAAAGCATGAAGAAGAGCGCTTTGATAAAGAAAATGTAATTTTAAGAAATAACCAGCTTTTTGTTAATAGAACTATGTCAGCATTATTCCCAGCAATTATATTAATTATGAATGGTATTTCATTACTTATAATCTGGGTTGGTGGAAAAAATATTGATGCGGGAAGTATTCAAGTTGGAGATATGATGGCATTTATAACATATACTATGCAAATAGTTATGTCATTCCTGTTCTTCACATTCTTAATGATGCAATTACCGCGTGCTGAAGTAGCTGCAGGTCGTATAGACGAAGTATTAGGAACAGATATAACAGTCTTAGATAATGAGAATATTCAAGATGATATGCTTAGTAATGTACACGGTACTTTAAAATTTGAAGATGTTAGCTTTACATTTGATGGAGCAGATAGCCCGGTATTAAGTAATATCACTTTTGAAGCTGAAGCAGGAAAAACGACAGCGATTATTGGAAGTACAGGTAGTGGTAAATCTACGTTATTACATTTAATACCGCGTTATTTTGACGCTACAAAAGGTAGAATTACTATTGATGGTGTTGATATTCGTGATGTAAGTATGAATAAATTACGTGATCTATTAGGATTTGTTCCTCAAAAAGGTGTCTTATTTAGCGGTACTATAGAGAGTAATATAAAATTTGGTGATGAAAATATTACTGATGAAGAGATGAAAACTGCTGCAGAAATTGCACAAGCTACAGAGTTTATTCTTGCCAAAGAAGAAAAATACAATAGTGAAATTTCACAAGGTGGTTCAAATGTTTCGGGTGGACAAAAACAACGTTTATCTATTGCACGTGCTTTAGCAAAAAATCCTAAAATTCTTCTTTTTGATGATAGTTTCTCAGCACTTGATTATAAAACAGATGTTAAATTAAGAAAAACTTTAAAAGAAAAAATGAAGGATACAACAACAATAATTGTTGCTCAGCGTATAGCAACGATTTTACATGCTGATAAAATTATCGTAATGAATGAAGGCCGTGTTGTTGGAGAAGGTAAACACAAGGAATTATTGAGTAGTTGTCCAACTTATTTAGAAATCGCAGAAAGTCAGCTTAGTGAAGAAGAATTAGCGAAAGGAGGAAATACTCATGAGTAAAGAGAAAAAACAAAAACGTTCGGATGATTTTGGAAAAACATTAAAACGTATTATAAAATTAATGTTTAAAAAGTACATGATTTCGAGTATATTGGTAGTTCTATTCGCCTTAATAAGTACTGTGTTTGGTATAGTAGGTCCTAAAATTATGGGGCAAGCTACAACAAAGCTTTTTGAGGGATTAGTAGCCAAAATTAATAATACTGGTGGAATTGATTTTGAAAAAATTGCAGGAATCTTGTTGACAGTACTAGGATTATATGTATTATCTTCTATGTTTATGTTTGTTGAAGGATGGCTTATGAGTAATATCTCTCAACGCCTTACATACGATATAAGAAAAGATATTAGTAAAAAGATTAATACATTACCAATGGGATATTTTGAACAACGTACAGTTGGTGAAACATTGTCACGTGTAACAAACGATGTTGATACACTTGGGCAATCATTAAACCAAAGTTTCACACAGATTATTGCCAACAGTGCAACAGTTCTTGGGGTACTTGTAATGATGTTTACTATAAGTCCGCTTATGACACTTATAGCAATAGCATTAATACCAATTTCAGGTATTTTATTAGGGATTTTAACAAAAATGAGTCAAAAATATTTCACAGGACAGCAAAAAGCGTTGGCTGATGTTAATGGACAAGTAGAAGAAAGTTATGCTGGACAAAATATTATTGTAGCATTTAATCATAAGGATAAAAGTATAAAAGAATTTAATACGAAAAATTCGGATTTATATACATCTTCATGGAAGGCAAATTTCTTATCAGGCCTTATGTTTCCGGTAATTAATTTTGTAGGGAATTTAGGCTATGTAGGAATAGTATTTTCAGGAGGATTATTGGTAGCAAAAGGCACAATTGGTGTAGGGGATATCCAAGCATTTATTCAATACATACGTAATTTTACTCAACCAATAGGTCAGATAGCTCAGTCAATGACAGAAATTCAAAAAATGGCTGCAGCAGGAGCGAGAGTTTTTGAGTTTTTAGATGCTGAAGATGAGGTACCAGTAGAAAATTCAGAAACAATTGCCGTTAAAGAAGGTAATGTTGTATTCGACCATGTTAAATTTGGATATGTTGAAGATCAAATTATTATTAAAAACTTCACTAGTGATGTAAAAAAAGGTGAGATGATTGCAATAGTTGGTCCAACAGGAGCAGGTAAAACTACTATGGTTAAACTTCTTATGAGATTTTACGATATTAATGGAGGAAAAATTTCTATAGATGGTCGTGATATTACATCGTTAAGTCGAGAGGAATTACGTTCATACTTTACAATGGTTCTTCAAGATACTTGGTTATTTAGAGGAACAATTATGGAAAATATTCGATATGGACGTTTAGATGCGACTGATGAAGAAGTTATAGAAGCTGCAAAAGCTGCACATATTCATCATTTTATTAAGACTTTACCTGGTGGATATGATATGGAACTTAATGAAGAAGCTTCAAATATTTCTCAAGGACAAAAACAATTATTAACGATTGCACGTGCGATTCTCGCTAATAAACCAATCTTAATTCTTGATGAAGCGACCTCAAGTGTTGATACACGAACAGAAGTATTAATTCAAAAAGCGATGAATAAACTGATGGAAGGCCGTACGACATTTGTAATTGCGCATCGTTTATCAACTATTAGAAATGCAGATAAAATACTAGTATTAAAAGATGGAGATATTATTGAACAAGGAAATCATAATGAACTTTTAGAACAAAAAGGTTTTTACTCAGAATTATATCAAAGTCAATTTGCAGAATAATTCAAGAAAGGCATTTAGAGAATTATCTCTAGATGTCTTTTGATTTTATTTTTTTGACAAGATATATTTAATTTAGTATAATTATCTCATATTCGAGATAATTGTGTAGAATTATACAAAATAGGAGTATGCGAATGAATAATGAATTTAAAGTTGTTATAGGAATTATGAGAGCAAGTAATCTATTGGTAGATGATTTAAAGAAGACTTTAAAAAAATATCCGATAAATGCGACTGAATTTTCTGTAATGGAATTTTTATACAGCAAAGGAGAAAAAAGTATTCAAGAAATACGAGATAGAATTTTACTTGCAAGTGGTAGTGCTACATATGTCGTAGATAACTTAGAAAGAAAAAAGTATGTTAGCAGAATAGTTAATCAAAATGATAGAAGAGTAACATATATAAAATTAACTGAAGCAGGGAAAGATTTAATTAACGATATTTTTCCAACGCACAAAAAAAATACTAAAAAGATTTTTAATGATTTAACTAATGAGGAGTTAATTACATTAAAAGAAATATTAAAGAAAATTAATTAAAGGCCAATGCCTTTTTTTAAAAATAAATATCTTGAAATCGAGATAAAATAGGAGGATGCAATGATAGAGTTAGGAATTAGTACATTTGGTGAAACAACAGAAATAGAAGGAACAGGAATAGTACCTTCGCATGATGAACGCATTAGAGATATGATAGAAGAAATGAAATTGGCAGATGAAGTAGGTTTAGATATTTATGCAATAGGGGAACACCATAGAGAAGATTTTGCAGTTTCAGCACCTGAAATATTACTGGCAGCAGGAGCAGCAGTTACAAAAAATATAAAATTAAGTTCTGCTGTAACGGTGTTATCATCTGCCGATCCCGTAAGAGTATATCAACAGTACTCGACAATCGATGCTATTTCAAATGGGAGAGCAGAAATTATGGTAGGTCGTGGATCTTTCACAGAATCATTTCCACTATTTGGTTATAATTTAAATGATTATGAAGAATTGTTTGATGAAAAATTAGAGATGTTGGAACAAATTAAAGATAACGAAGTGTTAACATGGAAAGGAAAGCATACTCAAAGTATTAATAATAAGGGAGTATATCCGAGAAGTGTTCAAGAAGATTTCCCTATTTGGGTAGCAACGGGTGGAAACACAGAATCCACTATTAAAATCGCGCAAAAAGGCTTACCAATAGCGTATGCGATAATTGGAGGACAATATAAATCTTTCAAAGGGTTAATTGATTATTATAAAGCTATAGGAAGAAATTCTGGTTTTGATGAAAAAAGTTTAAAAGTTGCTTCGCATTCATGGGGATTTATAGCGGAAACTGATGAAGAGGCGATTAAGAAATATTTTCATCCAACTAAACAAGTAGTGGATGCAATCTCAAAAGATAGACCATTTTGGAGACCACTTACTTTTGAACAGTACTTAAATAGTGTAGGCCCAGAGGGAGCTATGTTAGTAGGTAGTCCAGAAACTGTAGCAAATAAACTTATTGATATGATAGAAACATTAAGATTAGATAGATTTATGCTACATCTTCCACTTGGCTCTATGCCGCATGAAGATATAATGAAAGCTATAAAATTATTCGGTGAAGAAGTAGCGCCAAAGGTTAGAGAATATTTTGAAAATAAAGTTAGAAATTAGAAAAAATATACTGTTGGTAAAATATTATTAAATATTTGAGCATACTTCTTAAACATTAATTCATCTGGTTATTTATATTTATGGTATAATAAAAAGTAATAAAAATTGGAGTATATTACAGATGATTTTAAATAAATATAAATATTTACTTTTTGATTTAGATGATACATTATTAGATTTTCAACAAGCTCAAGAATTAGCTTTTAAAAAATTATTAGAAGATGAGCGTATAGAATATAGTTATAAATTATTTGAAAAATATGAAGAAATAAATAAGGCTCTTTGGCGTCGCTTTGAAAAAGGCGAATTGGCTAATACAGAAGTTACGAGTCAACGTTTTATTCAATTTTTTGAGTTGTTTAATAAAAATGTAGATGGCCGTGAGACAGATATTCGCTATAGATCTTATTTAGCAGAAGGGAACCAACTGTTTGAGGGGATAGTAGATATGCTGGATAGACTGCATAAAACACACAAATTATATGTTGCTTCAAATGGAATAGGAGTTACTCAACACACGCGGCTAAAAAATAATGATTTGAATAAGTATTTTGAAAAGATTTTTATTTCAGAAGAATTAGGTAGTAAAAAGCCGGATAGGGAGTTCTTTGAAAAGATTTTTGTCGAAGTAGGCGTTGAAAGTAAAGGAGAAGTATTAATGATTGGAGATACTTTGACCTCAGATATATTAGGTGCTAACAATATAGGAATAGATAGCTGTTTAGTCGATATTCATAATGTGGAAAATAGTGAGATAATACCAACATATAAAATTAATAAAACTATAGATATATTAGAATTATAAAAATTGATATAAAAATAAGGAGCGAATCTTATTTCAAGATACGCTCTTTTTGTTATTAATGCTTATTGAAAGAAGTATTTTCCAATGCAACAAAACAGTGTTCTATTCCATATTCTTTTTCTAATAGTATTTTTATATTTTCAACAATAGTGTAGTCTTTATTTATGCTATATTCATTTAAAAGTATGTGCATAGCAGCATTTGTTTCGTTTGTATCAGTATGCCAAATATGGAATTCATGTATATTAGCAACGCCTTCTATTTCACCAATTTTTTCGTAGATTTTAGTAGTATTTAAAGTAGTTCCTTCCATCAAAATAATATAAGAAGAATGAGTAATTTTAAAACCACCTCTAAAAAGAATGATTGATATAATTATACTCATAATTATATCAACAACGATATAACCTGTAAAATATATTATTGTTGAAGAAATAATAATACCTACTGAGCTAATTAAGTCTCCTAAAAAATGCCATAAAGCACTTTGAATATTTAGGTTATCTTCTTTTTTCAAACTTTTAGTTAAGATAATAGTGATAACTACATTAAAAAGTAAGCCCACAGTAGAAATTATTAACATAGTTTTGAAATCAATATCTCTAGGATTATATAATCTCATAATTGCTTCATAAAGAAGATAAATAGAAATTATAATAAGTGCAAGACCATTTATAAATGCAGCGATTATTTCTAGTCTAACAAAACCAAAGGTATAATGTTTATTTGGTTTTTTGGCGCTATATATCAGTGCGATTAAGCTGAAACCTAGAGCAGCAACATCGGAGAACATATGAAAAGAATCTCCAAGTAACGCAAGTGAATTAGAAATTATCCCCCCTATATATTCTAATAGAGCGAATGCAGTAGTTAATATTAAAGATGTATAAAGTATTTTTTTAGAATATTGTTGTATTTTGTAATGTTTTTTATGATGAAAATTATATTTAATCATAACATATCCTCCATATATTTATAATATTATAGCCGAAGTATTCTATAATATCAACAAAATGCGAATGATACTAATTATTAGTATAAAGAGATTAGAGACATAACAGACTTAATTAAATATATAAAGCTTAGTATTGATTTTTATATTTTGCTTTGATAAAATTAATAGTAATAAAAGATAGAAGGTGAGATAGCTATGAGAATTTTATGCATAGGAGATAGTAATACTTGGGGGTATACACCAGAAACTGGTATAAGAATGGAGAAAAGATGGACAAAATTGTTAGAAGAATATCGTCCAGATGATAAAATAATAGAAGAAGCAATGAATGGTAGAACGGTTACCGCAAAAGATACAATTGTTCCAGTTCGCTGTGGAATTGACACCTTACCGATTTTGATGTTAAGTCACGTTCCGGTTGATTTAGTAATAATTATGCTAGGAACAAATGATTTGAAAAAGCAATTTAATCCAAGTGCAAAACATTTGGCTTTAGGAATAGAACAATTTATTAAATATATTAGAAATCCACATTTGGCAGAGAATTACAAAATTCCTAAAATTTTAATTGTATCACCAGTTCCGTTACGAGATGAAATTGTTGAACGTCAAAGTTTGTTTGGCGAATTTGATGAAAATAGCTTAAAACAATCTAAATTTTTAGCACAAACATATAAAGATATTAGTGATAAATATGAAGTGGATTTCCTAAATGCGGGACGTGTGGCAGAAGCTTCGCTGATTGATTGTCTTCACTTAGATGAGAAAAATCACGAAAAACTTGCCAAATATATAGCAAGTAAAGTATCTGAAATATTAGATTATGAGGAAGCAAGATAATAAAATAAAAAACTCGAGCTTGATAATTTTTTATCAAGTTCGAGCTTTCTTATATTGCTTATAGGAAATATATCCTATGTGATAACCAAATAAAGTAATTGGAAAGAACAATAAGTTAATTTTCCCAAGTATAATATGGTTTGTTATAATTGTAGAAAAAACAATAAAATATGTTCCAAGTATAAAGGTATTACCTGATTGTTTTGTTAAAGTTATGTCAATTAAACTTATAATGTAGTTATATATGAATATAAAACAAATAATAAATAAACAAGATATAATAATAGGTAAAGTAGAAACATTGATTAATATTGTTAAATTATTTAATATAATAAAACTAGTTAATATTAAAATTAGTTGTGATATTCTTGAAACTAAACTATTAAAATTTATATCTTTCACGTGCACACTTCTTGAAATAAAACTAGGAAAAAGTTGACTTACAGTAAAAGCTAAAAATATAAACCAATAGGCATAATTTATAAAAATAAGACCAAGTAATAGAGCCAAAGTACGCCCTGTATGAATATAACAAAAAGGTTCTGTTAATTTTTTTAGAATAAGTTGTCTTTTATCTGTTAGAATATATTCGGTTATATGCTGAACGCTAAAAATTATGCTAATTAAAATAAGTGTAGCTAATAAATATTTTATGCTAAAATTATTATTTGTTAACAATAGTAATAAGGCAATTATTTGTAATACAATAAATATTATATTTATATAAGAATTTTTTCCATATCTATTAAGATGAACAATTTCAATAGTCCAACAATTAAAAAAAATCATAAATATAACAATTAAATGAATAATATTTTTAAAGTTTATTTCGTCTTCAATATAGAAATTTAATATTTTGATGAAACTTATTGAAAAAACAATATCAAATAAAAGATTAAATATACCTTGTCTACTGAATAAAGAACAATTCATAAAATCCCTTTCTAAAATTAATTTTTTATAATATAACTAATATTTTATCATAAAAATAGGAAGAAGTAATCTTATTTTAAATTACTTCTTCTCATATGTAATTATTTTTTTAATTTTTTATGGAAGTCTTTGAAGAAAAGGAGACCAATAAGTGTTAGAAGGACACCTCCCATTGCCAAAGTAAACTGTGCAATCAAAGTACTAACTAAAATATATCCACCACCTATAATTGCGATAATCGGAACTAAAGGATAAAGTGGAACTTTATATGGTCTTACTAAGCTAGGCTCTTTTTTACGAAGAATAAATACTGCGATAAAAGTAGCCACAAAGAAAAACCAAATTGTAAATAACAAGAAGTCTGTTAAAGTATCAAATTGTCCTGTGAAAATCATTATAATTGCTATACCTAAAAGTAATAATGCAGAATAATGAGGTATTGCAAATTTATTTAATTTAGTCCAAGTATTTTTAAATGGTATTTGATCTTTCATAGCCATTGCGTATGGAACACGAATACCGGTCATTGTATAACCGTTTAACGTTCCATAAACACTAATTAAAATTCCGATAGTAATGATTTTACCACCAACACCACCAAATAATAAAACTGCAATTTCACTTGCTGCTTTTTGGTTTCCAGAAATTTGTTCCATTGGCATAGTCATCAAATAAGCAGTGTTAATTAGTAAATATATGACCATAACTAACCCCAGCCCTAAGAAAATTGCTCGAGGTAGATCACGTCTAGGATTTTTCATTTCTCCAGCAATATTACCGACTGCAATCCATCCATCATAAGCATACATTGTTGCAAGAAGCGCAGAGCCTAAAGCAGTAAACGAATTATCATTAGAAAATGTAGAAGAATTTGGGAATAATTCTACAGTATGTGGATTTGCTTGGAATAGTCCAAAAATAACGATTGCAAAAATTGGGATAAGTTTACAAAAAGTAGCAACTGTTTGTACTATTCCCCCAGTTTTACCTCCAAGTAAATTTAAACAAGTTACAGATAATGCTACTGCAATTGCAATAGGAATATTGTAAATTTTATCCAATTGAAATAAATTTACACATTGAGTTGCAAAAATAATAGCTGCGGCTGCCATACTTGCTGGAAAGTAAATAACAGTTTGAGCCCAACCTAATAAATAAGAAAATGGGCGTCCATATGCGCGTTCAATCCACACAATCATCCCCCCAGTTTCGGGAATTGCAGCAGCGAGTTCAGCAACGGTCAGACCTGCACAAATTGTAATAATTCCTCCTAGTACCCATGCAATCATTCCTAAACTAACATTTCCTGTAGTTTTATATATAATTGCAGCTTTAAAAAATACTCCAGATCCAATTACAATTCCAATTACTGTTGAAAATGCAGGGAGAAATCCAATATTTCTTTTTAAATTATTCATACTAATCTCCTTGTGCTATATAAACTTGATGAAATTTTCAAATAAACATTTATCGATGGAAGCTCTAGCGGAACCTACCTCGATAAAATATTGAAATTGCTTTCATGCATATTTATTATAACTTATTTATGCCAACTTAACAATAGTAAATTGTAAAATTATCTAACATAAATTTGACAATTAATAACAAATAAAATTACATCATTTAAAAAAATAAATATAACGCAAGAAAAAATAAAAAAATATAATTAAAGATTTCACAAAACAAATTAAAATATGATATAATAAAATGTATGTGAAAAAATACTAGATTTATCATACTAGAGAGGAAATAAACATGACAGAAGAAATTAAAGTTGATGCGCAAGAACTTAATGATCAAATGCTTGTGCGTCGTGAAAAAATGGAAGCAATGCGTGAAGCAGGTTTAGATCCATTCGGGACTAAATTCGAAAGAACTCATCTTTCAAGTGAAATAGTAGCAGAATTTGATAAATATTCTAAAGAGGAATTAGAAGAAAAAAATGTTTCTGTGACAATCGCAGGCCGTATTATGACAAAACGCGGAAAAGGTAAAGCAGGTTTTGCTCATGTTCAGGATTTAGGTGGTCAAATTCAAATCTATGTTCGTCAAGACCGAGTTGGTGATTCTTATGAATATTTCAAAACATTAGATTTAGGGGATATTGTAGGAGTAACGGGTGTTCTTTTCAAAACAAATGTTGGAGAATTATCTGTAAAAGCTGATAATTTTGTAATTTTAACAAAAGCTTTACGCCCACTTCCAGACAAATTCCATGGACTTAAAGATGTAGAAGAGCGTTATAGAAGAAGATATGTAGATTTGATTATGAATGAAGAAAGTAAAGAAACTTTTATCATGCGCTCAAAAATTATTCAAATTATGCGTAGTTACTTAAATGATCGTGGTTACCTAGAAGTAGAAACACCTATGATGCACTCAGTTGCAGGTGGAGCTGCGGCTCGCCCATTTGTTACGCATCATAATGCTTTGGATATGCAATTATTTATGCGTATTGCGCTTGAATTACCTCTTAAACGTCTTATCGTTGGAGGCTTAGAAAAAGTTTATGAAATTGGTCGAGCATTCAGAAATGAAGGTGTTTCAACACGTCATAATCCAGAATTTACTATGATTGAACTTTACGAAGCATATGCAGATTTTAATGATATTATGGATTTAACAGAATCTATGATTGCATATATTTGTAATGAAATTCATGGGACTACAAAAATTATGTACGGAGAAGATGAAATAGATTTAACTCCAAAATGGCGTCGTGTCCATATGGTAGATGCGATTAAAGAAGTAACAGGAGTTGATTTTTGGAAAGAAATGACAGACGAAGAAGCTCATGCTTTAGCAAAAGAACACAATGTACCTGTTCGTAAAGATATGAAAGTTGGTCATATTATTAATGAGTTCTTTGAAACTTTTGTAGAGGAAACATTAGTACAACCGACATTTGTTTATGGGCACCCAGTAGAAGTATCACCACTTGCAAAAACAAATCCTGAAGATACTAGATTTACTGATCGTTTTGAATTATTCATCGTTCGTAGAGAACATGCAAATGCATTTAGTGAATTAAATGACCCAATTGATCAAAAAGAGCGATTCTTAGCTCAAATGGATGAAAAAGATGCTGGGAATGAAGAAGTTTATGAGATGGATGAAGATTTCGTAGAATCATTAGAATACGGTATGCCACCAACAGGTGGATTAGGTATCGGAATTGATAGATTAGTAATGTTACTGACTAACTCAGCTTCAATTCGTGATGTACTGCTATTCCCATATATGAAACATAAATAAGATAAAACTGATTTAACAATGTTTAAGTTGCTTTGATTTTTAGATAAAGGCAAAATAAGGGCAAAAGAAAAGAATAGGGGGAGGAATCTCCCTATTTTTTGAAAAAGAAAAAGGAGAATAACATGGCAAGCTTTTTTGAAAGATTAAAAGAAAAATTTTCTGCTAAAGAAGAGCTAAATGAAGAACTAATTTCGCTTGATGAATATGAAGAATTTGTCGAGACTAAGTTAGTAACAGAAAAATTTAAAAAAGGTTTGAAAAAATCACGTGATAGTTTTTCAAACGCACTTAATAATTTAATAAGCTCATATAGAGAAATTAATGAAGAGTTTTTTGAAGATTTAGAAGAACTATTAATTCAATCAGATGTTAGTTATAACACAGTACTAGAATTAGTAGACTATTTAAAAGAAGAATCTCAACGAAGAAATCTTAAAGAACCAAGTGAACTTCAAGAGATGATTATCGAAAAATTGGTAGATATTTACATGGAGGGGACGGTTAAAGCGGATTTAAATTATGCTCCAGAAAAAGAACTATCAGTGTTTCTGTTTGTAGGCGTAAATGGTGTTGGGAAAACCACTTCTATAGGAAAGTTAGCTCATAACTTAAAAAAAGAAGGAAAAAAGGTTTTAATAGCTGCGGGAGATACATTTAGAGCAGGAGCTATTGACCAACTTGATGTTTGGGCTAAACGAAGTGGAGCTGATATTGTAAAATCACATGAAGGTGCAGATTCTGCAGCAATTATTTTTGATGCTATTCAATCTGCAAAAGCTAAAGGATATGATGTATTGCTTTGTGATACAGCCGGACGTTTGCAAAATAAAGATTACTTAATGAAAGAACTAGAAAAGATAGTTAGAGTAATAAAAAGAGAAGTTCCTGAAGGACCACATGAAGTACTTTTAACGATAGATGCAACTACTGGACAGAATGGTATACTTCAAGCTAAAACATTCAAAGAAGTAAGTGATGTTACAGGTGTAATACTTACAAAATTAGATGGTACGGCCAAAGGTGGTATAGTAATAGCTATTAAAAAAGAACTAGGTATACCTGTAAAATTAGTAGGTCTTGGAGAAAATATTGATGATTTAGAAGTGTTTGATCCAGAACAATATATATATGGACTGTTTTATAAAGAAAAAGCAGAAGAGCAGGAATAAAATAGGTAGAGGTAGTGTCGTAGAAAAAAGCACTACCTCTTTTTACTGTGGTAGAACATTTTTAAATTAATTACATATTATGTTTTAAAACCATTGAAATATAGATAGGAAAAGTATATAATAGATATATTAAAGAGGTATTATATTGGAGGATTATAATGGGATTTTTATCAAAATTATTTGGGAAACAAGAAGTTAAAACAGAAGAGTTAGTATTAAACTCTTATATGAAAGGGAAAGTAGTAGATATTACAGAAGTACCAGATCCAGTATTTGCTCAAAAGATGATGGGCGATGGATTTGCAATTATTCCTGAAGAAGGTAAATTGATATCACCAGTAGCTGGAGAAATAATACAAGTATTTCCTACAAAGCACGCTTTCGGTATTAAAGCAGGAGAAGTAGAATTACTTATTCACGTTGGGTTAGAAACAGTATCTATGAAAGGTGAAGGGTTTGATGTCAAAGTTTCTGCTGGAGATAGAGTAGAAGTAGGTCAAACTTTGTTGACATATGATTTAGAGCTAGTAAAAGAAAAAGCGAAGGATGTGATTACTCCTTGTGTAGTAACAAACATGGATGCAATTGAGAGTATTAATGTTTTAAAATTAAATGAAAATGTTGATTTTTCACAAGAAGTAGCAAGCGTAAAACTTAAATAGACTAGAGCTATTTAAGTTTTACTATTAATGTAGAAATTATGAATGACAAAAAATTTTGGAAAATTATTTATTTATATATAACAAAGTATAACTACAATATTTTACACTATCGTCCAGAGAAAAAAGATGTTTGGCTTATTGATGAAAATAATGAGTTAGTAAGGTTTATATATAGCGATAGTTTTAAATCTTCAGAAATAGATAGTATTGTTTCTAATATTATAAGAAACGAAGAAAGACTAAAAAAAATGTTTAAACTGAATTGTTTAAAAATTAAAATTTTTTATGTTTCTCCCGATTTTGATAGTACTGTAGTGGATTACAAAAAATATAGAATTTCTTCAAGTTTAATGATAGAGAGAATACTCTACAATGATAAAAATAGAAAATTATTTATTAGAGAATCAGATGTTAAGTTTATAGATAATACACCAGATACTCTTCGATATAAAAATCGAGTTGTAGAATTATATAAAAGACAAACTTTAGATAAAAATATTTTAGATGTAAAGTATAGTGGTATAGCAATTTTTTATTTAGTATTATTTATCCTGAACTACTTAACGATTTATTTTTCAAATAGACAAGTTTCTATATATCAGTATTTAAACTATAATTATCAAAAAATGATAAGTGGTCAGTTTTATCGTTTTTTCACAAGTGTTTTTGTGATAGAAAATGTAAAGAGTTTGATAGTAATATTAGTTACATTGTTAGCTACATCGATATTGTTCAATAAAGCATTGAATATAGTTAAATCAATAAGTATATTGGCAACTATATCGCTATTCTTTAATTTATTTTTAATTTTTGGATATTCTGGAAATTTAGATATAGCACTTGCATCGAATTTTGGTCTTTTAGGATCAATATTTATAAGCCAACTTACTAAGAAAAATGATAATCTTAAATTTTTATATATTGGAAGTGTATCTATTGTATATTTGGTCGGAGCGATTATATTTTTTGATACGGCATTAACTATATATATATTTGCCTTTATACTAGGCGTTTTCATACAGCTTTTCTTAGAAAAGAAAAAGAATATGTACATAATGGTATCAAGTATTATTGTAATAGTTGTTTTTGGCTTTGTAGTTTTATTTACAGGTCTTAATACAAAAGGGTTGATAAATAATTATCGAGTGAATAAAGTTGAACAAAGATTACTTAAACATCATTCAGATGAAGATATTTTTAGTCTAGAAAAAGAACTGACTTCAAATAATAAATCTGTGTTGACTTATTATGAGCTAGGTATGATTAAATTGATGAAATCATCTAAGCAAGATGCTAAGAAAGTTTTCTTAGAAGGAATAAATTTTGATAATACATTTGCACCTATGTATTATAATTTAGCTTTAATAGAGCGCCAAGAAGGAAACTATAGTAAAAGTAAGGAATATGCTCAAAAAGCTTATGATTTAGAAAAAGTAGAAAAATATAAAAATTTGGTTGATGAGTTGAATAATGATTAAAAGAGGTAGCTTCATGAAAAATTTTTATGATTTACAGCAATTTTTAAAAACTTTTGGTATAATAATATACATGAAGGATAGAAAACATACGCTTAGTATGGTAGAATATGAAGTAAGAGAATTAAGACGTATAGAATTAATTTCCAAAGAAGAGTTTTTGAGAGCGATGCTAATAATAAAGCAGGAAGTTAATTATGAGTTATCAAAAGGATAGGTGAAAGAAATTGGAAAATAGTCTTATATTTATTAAGGTAAGAAAAAGAATAGAAGAAGATGTTATGCAAATTGAGGATATGATTAATGCTTGTTTAGCAATAAAAGGTCAGAAAAAATGTCCGCTTTATCAAGATGTAATAGATACTCAAATTTATGGATTAACAAAAGAGATCAACTTAGCAGTAGAGATAGGATGTATGTCTTATAAAAAAGGACGTGATATTTTGGCGAGTTTAGAAGAGAAAGCAAGTGCTATGTATTCAAGTGTTGATATAGAGAGTAAAGCGAACTAGGCATGATTAGAGAAAAAAGAAAATCTATAAAGCATGAACGTAGACATGTAAGAGTTGACTGGATGGTTGCCTTAACTTTGTTAATATTACTAATATTTAGCTGTATTATGGTTTATAGTGCTAGTATGATTGGTAATAAATATGGGACGTTTACATCTTCTGTTCCAGTAGAAGCAAGTTATTTTCTTAAAAGACAGGCTGCTTGGGCTGTTTTGTCTTATGTAGCATTTTTATTTTTTAGTGTAGCAATTCCACATGAGTTTTTTAAAAATAAAAAACTATTGCAATATGGCTTTTGGGGTATGTTAATTTTACTTGTTATACCATTATTACTACCTGCCATAAATGGTGCTCGTTCGTGGATTCGGTTAGGAGCGCTTAGCTTTCAACCATCTACTCTGGCTCAGCTATTCATTATAATATATATGGCGTTTATATTAGAAACTAGAAAAGTAAAACTTCGTCAACTGTGTACCAGTAGTGAGCTATTTAGTATTTTTAGTATACCTTTAGCTTTAATTGCTGTAATTGCATTGCAAAATGATACAGGGATGATTTTAATTACTTTATCGGTTATAGGAATAATGACATTATGTTCTAATATACATTTTAAAAATATAAAAAAAATACTTACTCTTGCAATAATAGGGGTAGCACTTCTTATTATGTATGTGCTTATCAAGGCAAGTTTTTCTAATGGAACTTCTTATAGAACAAATCGTCTAAAAGTATTTTTAAATCCTTTTTCAGAAAATTTAAGTGCAGCTGCTGATCAAGTTATTAACTCATATATAGCTTTTGGAAATGGGGGCTTAGTAGGAAGAGGATTAGGAAACTCTATTCAAAAGTTAGGATATTTACCAGAAGCACATACTGACTTTATATTAGCTATTATCGCAGAAGAATTAGGACTTATTGGAGTTCTATTTGTAATAGCGTTACTGGGGCTTCTTATAGGAAAAGTCATTTTTGCAGGTACTAAATCAAAAAATACATTTTCAGCAATGTACGCACTTGGGTTTGCTAGCTTACTAATAGTCCAAGCTGTTGTAAATATTGGTGGTGTAACAGCCTCAATACCTATGACAGGTGTACCATTACCTTTTATAAGTAATGGCGGTAGTTCATTACTTATTTTGAGTGTGGGATTAGGAATAGCAACAAATGTTCTATCACATGTAAAATATTTAAGAGAGCAAAAATAAAATAAAGTAAATAGAGATAAAGTCGAACTTTATCTCTATTTTTTAATAAAAAGAATGGATAAACTTGCGAAGTTATCTTATTCAAGCTATAATAGTAAAGGTAACTTTTAAAGGAGATATTACATGAAATTAGAACAGTTTGATTTTTACTTACCAGAGGAATTGATTGCGCAGACCCCTCTGTTAAAAAGAGATACTAGTAAATTACTTTGTGTTGACAAAAAAGAAAATAATTACGAGCATAAAACTTTTTCAGATATTATAGATTATTTTGAAGCAGGCGATACCTTAGTACTTAATAATACAAGAGTAATGCCAGCACGTCTGTATGGACAAAAAAAGGATACAGGTGCAGCGATAGAAGTATTATTATTAAAAAATGAAGTCGATAATATTTGGGAATGTCTAGTAAAACCAGCAAAAAGAATAAAAATAGGAAGTGTAGTTTCATTTGGTGATGGAATTATGGAGGCAATATGTACAAGAGTACTTGATGATGGTTTTAGATATTTTGAATTCAAATACGAAGGTATTTTTCAAGAACGTTTGGATGAGCTTGGTACGATGCCATTACCTCCATATATAAAGGAAAGATTAACAGATAAAGAAAGATATCAAACGGTATATTCAAAAGAAGTAGGTAGTTCAGCGGCTCCAACAGCAGGACTGCATTTTACCAATGAATTGTTAGATAAAATTAAGGCTAAAGGAGTTAATGTTGCATACTTAACTTTACATGTAGGACTTGGAACATTTAGACCGGTTGCAGTGGAAAATATTGAAGAACACGATATGCATTCTGAATATTATACATTAGATGAAAAAACTGCAGAGATTATTAATAAAACAAAAGAAAACAATGGTAGAATTTTTTCTGTTGGAACAACAACTACTAGAACGCTAGAAACAATCGCAAGAGATAATAACGGCAAAATAGTAGCTGCATCTGGTTGGACAAATATTTTTATTTATCCAGGTTTTAAATTTAAATGTGTTGATGGGCTAATTACAAATTTTCATTTACCAAAATCTTCGTTAATAATGCTTGTAAGTGCATTTTATGAAAGAGAAAAGATTTTAGATTTGTATAAAATAGCAGTAGAAAATAAATATCGCTTCTTTAGTTTTGGCGATGCGATGATAATAGTTTAAGAAAGGAATTTATCAAAAAATGAGAGATGTAAAAGAAAATGCAGTTTGGTACGAACATATCAAGACCTGCAAACAATCTGGAGCAAGGCTAGGAATAGTACATACACCACATGGTAGCTTTGAAACACCAGTATTTATGCCAGTAGGAACACAAGCAACTGTAAAAACTATGGCACCTGAGGAAGTCAAAAGTATGGGTGCAGATATAATTTTATCTAATACATATCATTTATGGTTAAGACCAGGGGAGAAGATTGTTGAAAAAGCTGGTGGGCTACATAAGTTTATGAATTGGGATGGAAGTATCTTAACTGATTCTGGTGGTTTCCAAGTATTTTCATTAAGTGACTTTAGAAAAATTGAAGAAGAAGGGGTTCACTTTAAAAATCACTTATCCGGAGAAAAGTTATTTTTATCACCAGAAAAAGCTATGCATATTCAAAATGCTTTAGGTTCAGATATTATGATGGCATTTGATGAATGTCCAGATTTTAATCATGATTATAAGTACATAAGACAATCAGTAGAAAGAACAAGTCGTTGGGCAGAAAGATGTTTAGAAGCACATAAAAATCCAAAGACGCAGAGTATTTTTGGAATAGTTCAAGGAGCAGGTTTTAATGATTTGCGAGAACAAAGTGCTAAAGATTTAGTCAGTATGGACTTCCCGGGCTATGCCATAGGAGGATTGTCAGTAGGGGAACCTAAGCAAGAAATGTATCGAGTGCTAGAGCATGTAACACCATTACTTCCTGCTAACAAAGCAAGATATTTAATGGGAGTTGGTTCTCCAGATGCATTGTTTGAAGGAGTATTACGTGGTATTGATATGTTTGATTGTGTTTTACCTACGCGTATTGCGAGAAATGGAACGTGTATGACATCTCAGGGGCGTGTGGTAATAAAAAATGCAAAATATGCAGAAGACTTCACGCCATTAGATTCAGAGTGTTCTTGTTATTGTTGTAAAAATTATACAAAAGCATATCTTCGTCATTTATTTAAAGCAGATGAAATTTTTGGAGCACGACTTGCAACAACGCATAATATTCATTTTTTAATTAATATGATGAAAGATATTCGTCAGGCAATCATGGAAGATAGATTACTAGATTTTAAAGAAGAATTTTTTGAAAAATATGGGTTAAATGAGAAGAATCCTAAAAATTTCTAAAAATTTATAGTAAATGGTTTATTTTTCTACGCCAATATAGTAGAATAATATAGTAAAGAAATAAATGGAGGTATAACATGCAAGGTTCATACATTAATATATTAATGATTGTGTTTCTTTTCGGATTTATGTATTTCATGATTATAAGACCACAATCTAAAAGAAATAAAGAATTAAAACTTCTTCAAGATTCTTTAAAAGAAGGAGATAGAATTGTTACTTTTGCTGGAATCTATGGAGAAATCATAGAAGTAGGGACACTAACAGTAAAATTAAGAATTGCACCAAAAGTGGAAATTGAATTAGATAGAAATGCTATTCGTAGCCTAGTTTCTAAATAATAAATAAAAAAACTAAGAATAAGAGTTGTCTTATTCTTAGTTTTTTTTGAAAAAAAATATTTTATAATATTAGAGTTTTCTTGAGTAAGTAGTATAGTAAGATAATATAAAAATTTATTTTTTGTTTAGATAAAACAATAGGAGTTTATATCGCTATATGTCATTATTGAAAGTAAAGCAAATCTCTCAGTGTAATGAAGAGAGATATTTAATATACACAATATATAAAACATATATAAAACTTCATGAAAAAGAAAACTTTTATATAGCCTTAAATAGTATTTTAAATATTTATTTAATGTTGTAAAAATATAACTTTTATTTTATAATTAGAATATTCTTACTATGTAAATAACTTATTAAGTTAAATTGTTTGCATTTGTTAAGAGTGGATTTTTATAAAAATAAAATGTTAAATTTTACAAAAAGAAAGAAAGAAGACAGATGAAGAATTTGGCTTTTTCAAGGAGAAATATATGTTTAAAAAAACAGGTATATTAAAATATGGAATAAAAAAATTAACAGTAGGAGTCGCATCAATAACAATAGGTGCAATTATTTTTCTAGGTAGTAATGCGCAAGCAAGTGATAATGAGATTAAAGAAACAGTTAATCCAGTTTCAGTGGAGAAGGTAGATTCTACATTAGCGCCTAAGGAAAATAAAAAAGAAAATACAGAAGTTGTTGAAAAGAATAAAAATATAGAAATTACTAAAAATGAAACAGATTCTAATTTAGTAAAAGCTCAAGAAAAACCTAGTACATCAGAAAAAACATTAAATGTTTTTGATAAACGTACAACAGATAGTACTAATATCAAAGACTTATTAGTTAATATAATAAAAAATAACGAAAAGACAGTAGAATCAGAAAAAGATAAAGAAGTTATTGTAGAAAATATAAAACCAGGTGTACAAATAATTTCACGTTTAACTTCTGACTATGCTGAAGCAATATCGAAGGGGTATATTGGTCTAGAAGGTGGAAAATATGATAGTTTGATTTATAAAAATGCTGTGTTAAATCCAGATGGTGATGATGATGGAGATGGTATTTTAAATAAAGATGAATTATATATTTATAAAAAAGATGGAAGGACTTATTTGGGATATGATGTTCATCCAAAATTAGCAGATACTGATGGAGACGGTCAAAACGATAAAGAGGATAAGGATAAACTTATTTGGAATATATCAGCAAGAGATATGGCTTTACTAATGAATCTTGTATATGAAAAAGATGATCAAATAAAAAGTATTTTAGATCCAAATACAAATGTGGCATCACTTAAGAAAAAAGAATTTCAATTTATGCATAATGAATTGGCGCCATACTGGACTGTTAAGAAAACTTTTCACCAAGACAATGGATTAGATGCGGTGCTATTTGAAACAAAAGCTAATTATCCATTTTTGAAAAATAGTACAATACAAGTTTTAGCAATTCAAGGAACTAACGTAAAACAATCAGGGGATATGCGTGCAGATGCTGCTTTAGTATTAGGAAATGAATCTAATCAGAGTATAGCGACAAAAGACTTAATAAAAGCATTGAAAAATGATAAAAGTATAACAAATCTATATATTACTGGTCATTCTTTAGGAGGATACTTAACTCTACGTGCTACAGCTCAAGCAGAAAAGGACAAAATGGAAGCTTTTAAAGGGTCATATACCTTTAATGCTCCTAAAATTTATTCAGGGTTATTTAATTTCTTTGGTGGTGGAGAAATGAAGAAAGAAAGTGACCTTACAGATAAATTAGCGATATCAGGAAAAATTACTAACTATTATACGGATAATGATAATGTTATCCCAGGATTTTTACAACCCAAATATGTAAAAAGTATAGGTAAAAGTGCTGGTCAACATAGTTCAACATCGTATTTTGAATCAAGAATAAATTCCCATAAAGATTTTAATTTTGGTAAGCGACAAGGAGTAGATGGTGTAGGATATATTGATCCTAATTTGAAAAAATTGAAGATTGTTTCTCCAGAAAAAGGAACACTGAGCTCTACGTTCTTACCAACATTGATAGATAAAAAACCAGTATCTATTATGATGGGGGAGAGCCTTAAGGATAAAGATATCTTTGACAAAATTGATAAAACGAAACTACCGGTGAATATATCATTATCATTATTGGAAAAAGTAGACTTATCAACTTTAGGAAATAAAAATGCTAAGGTAAAAGTTTTATATTTAGATGATAATACAACTAATGAGATTGATGTGCCAGTTTTAGTTAATGAAGCTAACAAAGCGCAATTAAATTCAGTAGTTAATGCCGCACAAAGTTTAGTTGATGCTATAGTCGAATTGAATGATAAAACTGAAAAATCAGCTGCATTGTATAAGGAAAGTAAAGTAGTATTATCTAATAAATTAAAAGATGCTGAAGAGGTTATAAATAATAAATTGGCTTCAATAAATACGGTAACAGCTATAACTAAAGAAATTGCTAATCTTGGATTAGATTTAATAGCTAAAAAAGAGGCCTTAGAATTATTAGATTATGCGAAATATGATCCACAATTAAAAGAAAACAAAGTAAATTATGTGAAACAAGGCGAAAACTTAAACTTGTTAGAGGTTATTCAAAAAATAGCAACAACTGGCTTGCCTGCAGAAACAAAATTAGAAGTAGAAAGTATTTCTAATTTTGGTAATATCGGTAGAGTAAATGTCGTTGTAAAAGTTACTTATCCAGATAAAACTATAGATAGAATGGTAGTTCCTTATGAAATTTACACTTCTGAAAAAGGTGAATCATTAGTCCAAGAAGCACTACCTGAGTATATTACTGAAGCAGAAAAATATACACCAGAACTAATAACAGCTGATACAGTCAAAGTAAGACAAGATGAAAAATTATCAATAGATACTATACTAAAAGCAGTTAATACTGAAAAATTACCTAAAAATGTAGTTTATGAGTTGGTAGAAGATAAACTAAGTACATTAGGTGAAAACTTTGTTACAGTTAAGGTAATATATAGTGATAAAACAGAAGATATCATAAAAGTTCCAGTTTTTGTATATACAGATTCCAAGGGGGAAAGTGCGGTGCAACCAGCATTAGAAGAATATCCAGAAGATAAGATTCCTAGTGATTTATTAATTAATGGTGATGTTCAAGTTGATTTTGGAAATGCTGAATTAAAAGGATTGAACCTTGGTGTAACAGAGATTGATGATGTTAATGTAGTAGAAAATATAAAAACTAAATTAGGAGAAGTAATTTCTGTTCGAATTTTGGATTTAAAAATTTTGAAAAAAGGCAAAATAGAGAATCTAGAAAAAGAAAGAATAGTTCGTATAGCATTATCAAATTCTGGAGCTAATAACGTGAGCGTATATCATGTTCAAGAAGATGGAACATTGGTTAAGATTGCTTCTAAAATAGTGAACGGTAATGTAGAGTTTAAAATTAATCATTTTAGTATGTTTGCAGTTGTTGGAAGAGTAGTAAATAATGTTGTACCAAAGATAGAGATTGCCAAAACTAACAGTAATATTAACGAGCCGGTACTTGATAATAAACAAAGACCTAAAAATACTGCTATCAAGAAATTACCTAATACAGGGATTGATAACACAAAAACAACAGGAATAATAGGGATGACATTGTTAATAGGAGCTGCATTAGTTAGAAAAAAATTAAAATAACCAAATATAATAGTTTTGCGTACAGCACGGCTATATATTAATACAAATTTTAAAGAAGTAATTACTGAGTTTCAAGTAATTACTTCTTTATAGTTAGTATTTATTTAGAAAAAACATTTTTCCATTCAGAACGTTTTTCTAAGAATTTTTTCGCTTCTTCTTGTGCTCCTTCTAGAGAGTGAGAAGCAGCCCAGCCACATTGTACTTCATTACAAGCAGGAACTTCTGTTGCTACAAGAACATCTTCTAAAGTTTTAGCAAGGGCCTCTTCAATATCTTCATAGCTATTATTATTTATTACAGAAAGATAGAATCCTGTTTGGCACCCCATAGGCCCAAAATCAAGAACATTATCAAGATGATTTCTAATAAGTTCAGCGATTAAATGTTCAAGTGAATGTAGGCTTGGCATTTTTAGATGTTCCTTATTAGGTTGACAAAATCTAATATCATATTTATAAATTTTATCCCCGTTTTCTCCACTATAAACACCAACAAGGCGAATATAAGGTGCAACTACTTTAGTGTGGTCAAGATTGAAACTTTCAACGTTCATTTTTTTCTCAGTCATGATATTCTCCATTTCTATTGTTGTTAAAATTATTATACTATATTTAACTAAAATAAAAAAGAAGAAGAGATGAGTTTGAAATTCATCTCTTCACGTTTAATTAGTATTTTTCTATTGGTATAAGTTTGTTCATAATAATCGCCACAATAGCGCCAACTGCGATTGGTGAACCGATTAAATATTGTAAAAATTGTGGTGCACTAGCTTTAAGACCAGCAGGGATAAATAATAATCCGATAGTGAACATTAAAGGAACACCGATAATATATAATTCTCTTTCAGAGAAGTCAAGGTTTTTAACAACTCTAAACCCGTTAAGTAGAATAATAATACATACTACTGCAAAAACTCCACCAATAACAGCAGCAGGTATAGAATTAATAATCGCTGAAAGTTTCCCTAAGAATGATAGAACAATAAACCAACCAGATGCAACGACAAAAACTTTTCTACTTGCGACACCGGTAATAGAGATAATACCAGCATTCGTAGAGTAACCAGTAACTGGAGTTGCTCCTACTAAAGCAGCTAGAAGACATCCAATACCTTCACCGATAACTCCTCTATTGATTTGAGTATCGTTAAGAGGCTTAACCATAACAGAGCTCACTGCGTACCATGTACCGGTTGTTTCAGCAAGCAGTACCATATAAATAATAATCATAGTAATAATTGCAGATGCTTCAAAATGTATATCATAGTCTAAAAATAAAATTTTTGGCATTGAGAAAAAACTAGCATCTTTAATTGCCTGAGTGCTAAAACCACCCATTAAATAAGCACAGAAAGTACCTATTCCTAATGAAATAATAACAGAAGAAATTTGGAAAATACGTTTAAACTTACTTGTTATATAATTTCCTAAAGATGAAAAGAAAATTAATGAAGCTGCAGTGATAAATGCAAGTAAGATATTTTGTTTCATAGTTAATCCATTTCCTTCAATGTAAATGTTGTTGACAAACGCAGAAGGTAGAAGTGTTAATCCAACAATCATAATAATAGTACCACTAACTATAGAAGGTATAAAATTTCTAACGATATATTTATAAATACCAGAATATCCAAGAATAATAACTAAAATAGCTCCAACGATGCTTGCGCCAAGAACGGTTCCCAGGTTCTTAGAACCCATATAGATTCCTATAATTGCTCCAAGCGGTATAAAAGATGGACCTTGACAGACAGGTAATCTAAGATAGAATAAAACCTGAATTAAAGAGGCAAGTCCGGCTCCTAAAAATGTAGATTGGATAAGCCCTGCAGCATCACCAGGTGATAATGCAAGTGCTGTTGCTAAAATAAATGGTGGTACATAAACGTCCATTGCTAAAACGTGTTGTAACCCTAAAATTGCGGATTGAGAAAATGGAATATCTTCATCAACTCCAATGGTAAGATGTCTATTTTTTTTCGACATAAAATGAAACTCCTTAAAAAATTTATTTAATAATCGAGTATAACTGCTCGTTCAGTTTAATTTTAAAATTTTACAAAATTAAATATAGTAATTAATAAAGACTAACTTTGTAAAGTGATTAAAATAACATTAATTATTTTTTTAAAACTCTTTTACCTTGAATCCAAACTTCACGAATATTTTCTTTTGTAGAAAGATAAAGTATTTTTTGTAGTAAATGTTTATCTTCTTCATTATCTAGGAAATTAGGTAGTTTATTATTTGGTGTGTTTATATCAATAACTTGAAAATCGCAAATATAACCTTTTTTAAATATACCAAGCGGAAGTTTGAGTGCTTTTCCACCGCCGTGAGTTGCAAGATAAAATGCTTCAAAAATAGATACTTTCGAGTTATTGCTTCCTCGTTGGTTTGAAGGTAAATTATTATCCACACCGTCATTTAATAGACGGCTTGACATAACTGTCTGTTTAATATTGTCATACAGACTTGGAGAAAAACCACCTGATATATCAGTGCCTAAACAAATATTCACACCTTCATTTTTAAGCTTATTTACAGGAAGAACAGCATTTGCGAAGTAAGAGTTTGAAATAGGGCAGTGACAAACAGATGAATGATTATGTGAGAAAATTTTTGCATCGCTACTATTAATAAAATTTCCATGAGCCATAACTGCTTTGTCAGTTAAAAGACCAAAACTAGCCAATACTTCAGTATCACGACGGCCAAATCTTTCAGAAACAAAATTATGTTCCCAATCACTCTCACTACAATGACTTTGAATATAAGTATTATATTTTTTTGCTAGGACTCCTAAGCCTTTTAATGCTTCATCAGTACAACTAGGAACAAAGCGTGGTGTAATGACTGGATAGACACCTTGAAGCACGTTTTTCCCTAATGCTGTAACATCCTTTATGAATTGTTCAGTATTTTTTAATGCTTCTTTCGTTGAATAATCGCGATAAAAATTTGGGTTCATAGTTTTATCATCCATAACGACTTTTCCGACGAACCCACGTTGACCAAGGTCAGCGCAAATTTTTGCAAGTTCAAGTGTTGCTTCGTTATGGATAGTACCGAAATACATAGCAGATGTAGTTCCGTTAGCAAGTAGAGTTTTTACTAAATCGGTATAAACTTCTTTTGCATAATTAACGTCTTCGTACTTAGCTTCTAAAGGGAAGGTAAAATTATCTAACCAACAACTAAGTTCATCATCAAGTGCTAATCCTGCTTGTGGCCATTGAGGAGCATGGATATGTAAATCTATAAATCCTGGTAAAAGTATCTTATCCCCAAAATCATAAAAATTTTGATGAGAAGAATATTCAGTTAATTTTTCCACATAATTAGGATCATTATTTCTTATAACTTCATTAATAATTCCATTTTCTAATACTGTGATGATAGCATCTTTTAAAAATTCGATTTTTCCGTAGTGAATGCTATGAAAAAGAGATGCTTTAAAAATATTTTTTATAGTCATATGTTTATATCTCCTTGTAAGTTTAATAAATATACCACAAGAACCGAACTATGTCAATAAAAATTTTTTCAAAAACAAAAGAAAACACATTTTACGAAGAATTATAGACAAATCCAGAAGATAATGTTCGTTTTTTTGCGAGAGAAGGGAGTTTTAGTGGCTGGAATTTTTAAAATATAAAAAACCGAAGATATGTAATCTTCGGTATAATTATTATCTAAATTCTTTTCTTTCTTTTGAAACCAGGGCGCTCACTCTAGTTTTTGCTTTTTCTAAGTAATTTTCTCCATTTTTAAGAAGTGAGCAGATAATATCTGTTATTTCTATAAAATCTTCTTCAATATAACCTTTAGTAGTCATTGCGGGAACCCCTAAACGAAGACCACTAGTTTTTATAGGAGGTAGTGTATCAAAAGGAATACCATTTTTATTACATGTTATATTAGCTTTACTCAATAAAAGGCTAGCATCATGGCCAGTTACTCCATAAGTAGAGTACGTATCGATTAAACATAAATGGTTATCACTACCATCGCTAATAACAGGAATATTATTTTCTTTAAAAGTATTCACCATTACTTGAATGTTTTTTAGAACTTGTTCTTGATAGATTTTAAATTCTGGTTTTAATGCTTCTGCAAAGCAAATTGCTTTAGCAGCTACGATATGTTCTAATGGACCACCTTGTGCCCCGGGGAAAATCATTTTATTGATTTTTGTTGCAATTTCTTCATTGTTCGTTAAAATAACTCCACCACGTGGGCCTCTAAGAGTTTTATGGGTTGTAGATGTTACAACATCAGCATAAGGAAGAGGGCTAGGATGAAGACCAGTAGCCACAAGCCCAGCGATATGAGCCATATCAACCATAAGATATGCACCTACCTCATCAGCAATTTCTCTAAATTTAGCAAAGTCAATTATACGAGAGTAGGCACTAGCCCCAGCAATAATCATTTTAGGTTGGTGTTCTTTGGCTAATTTTAAAACTTCATTATAGTCAATAGTATGAGTATCTTTTGTTACTCCGTAAGATACAACATTATATAACTTTCCAGAAAAGTTTACATGGCTTCCATGAGTTAAATGCCCGCCAGCATCCATACTCATACCTAAAACAGTATCACCAGGAGAAAGTAATGCCATATATACAGCGATGTTAGCACTAGAACCTGAATGAGCTTGAACGTTAGCAAATTTTGCACCAAATAATTCTTTAAGACGCTCGATAGCTAAGCTTTCAATTTCATCAACAACCTCACACCCATCATAATATCTTTTACCAGGATAACCTTCAGCGTATTTGTTAGTTAATATACTTCCAGTAGCTTTTAAAATATCTTGCGATACAAAGTTTTCACTAGCTATAAGCTCGATATTCGTATTTTGTCTGTGTTGTTCTTTTTCAATAAGTTCAAAAATTTTATCCATAAAAACACTCCTTTATAAATAATTTGTAAGGAAAAGAAGGGGTATCATTTTTATACTATATTACTATATAATTAAAAAATAGAAATTGTACTAATTGATAAATACAATTATATTCTTTACCTTATAATTCAATATAATAGCATATACTTTAAGAAAAGCAAAATAAAAGTAATTTACATAATTTTCTGCTTTGTGTAAATATATAATGAACGTAGTTAATATATTTTAAAACTTTCTTATTTTTAGTGTTACTGGCCTAAATTTAGTAGAAATTAGAAAATATTTATGCTATAATAATAAGCGGAATACGTCTGTATTACTATCGAACCAAAATTTTAAGGAGAAAATTTAATATGCTTGTAGATAAACCATTGAAGCTGTTTTCATTGAACTCTAATATTCCATTAGCGAAACAAGTAGCAAAGTCACTAGGAGTAGAGCTAAGTAAATGTAGTGTTAAAAAATTTAGTGACGGAGAGGTTTCTATTAATATAGAGGAAAGCGTACGTGGATGTGAAGTTTTTGTTATTCAATCTACTAGTGGTCCTGTAAATGACAACTTAATGACCCTATTGATTATGATTGATGCATTAAAACGTGCTTCTGTAGATACTATTAACGTTGTAATACCTTATTATGGGTATGCACGTCAAGATAGAAAAGCGAGAAGTCGTGAACCAATTACAGCAAAATTAGTGGCAAACTTATTAGAAACTGCAGGAGCAAATCGTATTATTGCTTTAGATCTTCATGCATTACAAATTCAAGGATTCTTTGATATTCCAGTAGATCACTTGATGGCAGTGCCTATTATTGCTGAATACTTCAAAGGCAAACTTTCTAATATGGAAGAAGTAGTTGTAGTATCACCAGATCATGGAGGAGTTACTCGTGCAAGAAAATTAGCTGATGCTCTTAATACACCTATTGCAATAATTGATAAGAGAAGACCTAAACCAAATGTTGCTGAGGTTATGAATATTGTTGGAAATATCGAAGGGAAGATTTGCATTCTTATCGATGACATAATTGATACAGCAGGTACAATTACTTTAGGTGCTCAAGCACTTAAAGATAGAGGGGCAAAAGAAGTTTATGCAAGTTGTTCGCATGCGGTATTAAGTGGACAAGCATTAGAAAGAATAGAAAATTCTCCAATTAAAGAATTAGTATATGCTAATACAATAGATATACCTGAAGAGAAAAAATTAGATAAAATGGTTCCACTATGTGTTGGTGATTTAATAGCTAAGGCTATTTATAGAATACACCATAATGAACCAGTAAGTGTTCTTTTTGAATAATTTTAAAAAATAAAAATAAAAGGAGGCAACGAGTTCGTTGCCTTCTTTAAGTAGTTCTAATAGAGTCGATAGTAAAATATATATTGAAAGAGGCAACAAATGAAATTAATAGTAGGATTAGGAAATCCAGGAAAACAATATGAAAATACAAGACATAATATAGGTTTCATGATTTTAGACGAACTTGCAAAAGCGTGGAATATAAATTTTGATAAAAATAAATTTAATGCTGATTATGCAATAACGTACTACAATGGAATTAAATATTTACTTATAAAACCGACAACTTACATGAACCTTTCAGGTGAAGCGTTAAGAAAATTTTATGATTATTTTGAAATTGACATAGAAGACATTCTAGTAATCTATGATGATTTAGATACAAAGATAGCTAACTTTAAATTAAAAGCTAAAGGAAGTAGCGGTGGCCATAATGGTCTCAAGAGTATTATAAGTCACCTTGGAACTGAAAAATTCAATCGTTTAAAAATAGGAATAGATAGACCAATTCCACCTATGAAGGTAGTAGATTATGTGCTAGGAAGATTTTCTAAAGATGAAATGATAGATATTGAAAAGATTTACTCAAAGAGTATAAATTGTATAGAAGATTTTTCAAAAATGAGTTTTGTGGAATTAATGAATAAATATAATTAGTATAAAAGCAGTGATAAAAAATGAGTAGGAAACTTGTTTTGAGTCCTGCTCTTTGTCATGGAAAGATAAGGAGAGAGCATGTTAAAACAAGAATTGTTGAAGATAGTAGATTTTGATTATGACAAAAAAATTAATAATATTGGAATTTATGGACAAAATATAACAACAAAAGCATTAGAAATTTATAATGAATTTGTTAAAAGTAATAAGAATGTTGTTGTAATTACACAAGATAAAGTGGAAGCAGAAGAACTTTTCTCATTGATTACTACATTAGAAAAAGAAACATATATTTATCCAGAAATAGATATTTTAAAAAGACACACAGCTAAAAGTAATGATTTAGTACAAAATTCTATAAAAGTCCTAGAAAACTTAGTTTCAAAAGTTCCAAGTATAATAATTATTCCTATTGAAGCAAGCTACAGAACATTAAAAGATCCTGAGAAATTTTTGAATACTACATTTGAAATTAATATAGAGACAGTAATAAATTTTGAGGACTTGCAGAAAAAACTAGTTAATATGGGTTATAATCGTGTTGACAGTGTCGATGTAGTAGGAGAATTTTCGAAAAGAGGAAGTATAGTTGATATTTTTAGTCCATTAAATGAGAAACCTATACGCTTGGATTTTTTCGATGATGAGTTAGATAGTATTCGTACTTTTGATGAAATTACGCAAAAATCTCTAGAAAAAGTAGAAAATGTGACTATATATCCAACGAATGACTTTTTCTTAACGAATGAAGAAAAAGATATTGTCGTAACAAAAATATTAGAACGATTGAAAGATGAAAAACTTAAACAAGAGCAAAACTATAAGGATATTAGTGACTATTTACAAGAAAAAATAGAAATATATAGAGCTACTGGGGATTTTAGTGAATTAGAGAGTTTTTCTAATCTAATATATGAACATACTTTTAGTATTGCAGATTATTTTACAGAGGATGTTGTTATTTTCTTTGATAATTACCATAAAATCATAGAAAAAGTCGAAAGTTTGCGTCAGTATTTCTTAACAAATTTACAAGAAATTAATAGAACATATATTCACCAAAATATTATTGACGATAATGCATTTGAAAAAATTCAAAATAAAAAAGTAAGAAAGTACTATTTATCTAATTTAAAATTAAACGAAAAGATTATAGAGAAAAACTATAATATAGATATTACGGACTTGGTGTATTATGTTAATGAAGAATATTTAACTAAAGAAATAAGAGAAAAGTTAGATAATGATTATAAAGTTTTAATTTCTTTAAATACTCAAAAACAAAGAGATTATGTTGAAAAGATTTTATTTGATAATTATTTTTATGATGATATTTATTACGGAATAAAAAATGGGAAGATTTTTATTGATGTTAATAAATACCATTTGAAAGGTTTTGAAGATAAGAAAAATAAAATATTTTTATTAACACCTCGTGAATTATTTACAGAAGAAGAACGAAAAAAACGTCGTGTAAAATTTAAATATACAAATTCTGAAAAAATAAGAAATTATCAAGAATTAAATATTGGTGATTATATTGTTCATATAAGCCATGGTATTGGTCTTTATGAGGGAATAGAGAATATCGAAGTCAACGGAGTGCATAAAGATTTTTTAAAAATAGTTTATGATGGTGGAGATGTTATTTATGTTGATATTAACAATATGAATTATATTCAAAAATATACTGCTTCAACAGATAACAGAAAACCACAACTAAATAAACTTGGAACTAAAAAATGGCAACAAGTAAAAAATAAAGTTCGTCGTGAAATTGAAGATATTTCGGAAGACTTGATTAAATTGTATATAAAACGTGAATTAAGTTCAGGTTATGCATATAGTTTTGATAGTAGCTTGCAACAAGAATTTGAAGATGACTTTTCTTTTATACCTACCGATGATCAATTAAAAGCAACTGAAGAAATAAAACGTGATATGGAAAAACAACGTCCAATGGACAGGCTCTTATGTGGAGATGTAGGTTTTGGGAAAACTGAAGTTGCCATGCGTGTTGCGTTTAAAGCAGTTATGGATGCAAAGCAAGTAGCAGTTTTAGTACCAACAACACTTCTAGCTGAGCAGCACTATGAAAATTTTGTTAATCGTTTTGCAAACTTTCCTGTTAATATAGAGGTGGTTAGTCGTTTCAAAAGTGCAAAAGATATTACAGAAATTTGCAAGAGATTACGAGAAGGGAAAATTGATATTATTATCGGAACACATAAACTTCTTAATGATAAATTTAAATATAAAGATTTAGGTTTATTGATTATTGATGAAGAGCAACGCTTTGGTGTTAAACATAAAGAGAAGATAAAACACTTAAAAAATACGATTGATGTTCTGACACTAAGTGCAACACCAATACCAAGAACATTACATATGAGTTTGATAGGTATTCGTGACTTGTCAGTAATAGAAACTCCACCAAGTGAACGACAACCGATTCAGACTTTTGTTACCGCGCAAAATAACATGATAGTTAAAGAAGCGATTATGAATGAAGTTTCTCGCGGTGGGCAGGTATTTTATGTTTATAATAGAGTAGATAGCATAGATGAAAAATATTTGGAGTTGAAAAGATTATTACCAGATATAAATATCGCATACGCACATGGTAGAATGACACAACGTGAACTTGAGCGTATTATGTCTGATGTAATTGATAGAAAATATGATTTATTAATTACAACTACAATAATAGAAACAGGAATTGATATTTCTAATGTTAATACTCTTATTGTAGAAGATGCAGATCGTTTTGGTCTTAGTCAGCTGTACCAACTTCGTGGACGTGTAGGAAGAAGTAGTAGAGAAGCTTATGCTTATTTAATGTATCAGCCATTCAAAGCTCTTACAGAAAACTCTGAGAAAAGATTATCTGCAATTAAGAATTTTACAACTTTAGGAAGTGGATTTAAAATTGCTATGCAAGATTTATCAATTAGAGGAGCGGGAGATGTTCTTGGTGGACGTCAACATGGATTTATTGACTCTGTAGGGTATACATTATATTCACAAATGTTAGAGCAAGAGATTCAAATGAAAAAAGGTATATTAGAACCTATTTTGGAACGAGATAAAACACAAGATGCAGAGTATTATGAAAATATAATAAAAGAATCCGCTCCAAAACTTCAAAAAGATCTTTTTGAAGCAGAAAATGATGATTTTGAGATTAAATTAAATGTAGATGCATTTATTCCAAAAGAATATATTAGTAGTGATGCAGACAAAATAGATTTTTATAAACGATTAAATAGCGTTATTACTGATGAGGAGATTGATAGTATAGTAGAAGATTTAATTGATAGATTTTCTGATTTTGGCACAGAGGTTACTAATTTAATTGATATTTGTTACTTAAAAGTTAAAGCAAAAGAGTCGAGAGTTACAAGTGTTAAAGAACTTGCAAACAAAGTAATTGTAACTTTTGAAAAAGATATAGTAAATAAATTAAAAGGAAAAGAATTGTTTGCTGCCTTGATGCCACATAAAGATGTGAGAATTATTGCTAAAGATGGGTTCTTTTTAGAAATAGATAAAAAAGAGCGTTACAGTATTGGTCGTATTAGAGATATGATAAATCTAGTAAAAGAAAATATGGAGGAAACTAATGACAAAGATTAGATGCCCATGGGTAAAAGGAGAGTTAGATACAAAATATCACGATACTGAATGGGGAAGAAAAACTCATGATGAAAGAGAGTTATTTGAGTATTTAATTTTAGAAGGGATGCAGGCTGGACTTAGTTGGTCATTAATTCTAAAAAAACGAGAAAATTTTAGAAAAGCTTTTGATAATTTTGACTATAATATTTGTGCGAATTATAGCGATGACTATTTAAACTCTTTACTAGAAGATGAGGGTATTATTAGAAATAAGTTGAAAATATATGGTGTGAGAAAAAATGCATTAGCCTTTTTGAAAGTAAGAGAAGAATTTGGAACTTTCGACAACTACATTTGGCAATTTACAGATTTTAAAACACTTAGTTCAAATCTGAAATCTTATAAAGATGCGCCTAGTAATACTGAATTATCAGATAAAATAAGCAAGGATATGAAAAAAAGAGGATTTACTTTTGTAGGAAGTACAATCATATACAGCTATATGCAAGCGATAGGAATGATAAACGATCACCAAGTAGACTGCTTTTGTTATGGCGACTGTAGGTAGATAAGTATTAAAATAAAACTTGTATAATTGTATTAAAATTTAACTATAAACTTTACTTTATATCGAATAACGTCTATAATAATAAAAGCGTTAAATTTTATGATAGGATTTAGTATGAATAAGAGAACTGTTAGTATTGAAGAAATTATAGAAAACAAAAAATACATTAAAATATTCGATGATGAGATAAAAAAAATAAGAGAAATTCCTAAAATGCCCAAATGTGAATTTATCCATATCGGAGCAACAAGTACAACAGATGTTATTGGGGAAAAAATAGTTGATATACTTGTTGTTGTAGAAAATTTACATGAGATAACAACATTTGACGAAAAAAGATTAAATAATATAAGTTATCATAGAATAGCTCATAATGGTACTAAGGGTGTAATTAAGTATGCGAGACTTACAGACTATTTTTCTATGAACTATGATGTAATATTATATGTAGTCCAACGCGGGACAGAAATACATAACGATTTTTTAAAATTAAAAAAGGTTTTTGAAAAAGAGGAATTAAAGGCTGAGTATAATGAATTTAAACTTATTAATAAAGAATATACGTTTAAAGATTACTCAAATAAAAAATTAGAGTTTATAAATAAAATGTTAAAGAAGGTAAGAATAGATGATTAAAGCACAAGGTATAGAAAGTGTTGTTCGTAATAGTGAAGTATTATTTAATGAACCGTTAAAAAAATACAGTTTTACTAAAACGGGAGGCAATGCTGAGGTTTTAGTACGTGTAAAAACAGAAGAAGATTTTCAGAATATAATCAAATATAGTTATGACCATAAAATAGAATTGACTATTTTAGGAAATGGATCTAATGTTTTAATTTCTGATACTGGAATAAGTGGAATTGTTGTTATAACTAGTGATATGAATAATATAGAATTATCAGAGGAAAATATATTATCGTGCTATGCAGGAACAACATTGAAAGAACTTACTGATTTTTGTATAGAAAATAGTTTGACTAATCTTGAATTTTCATGCGGTATACCAGGAAGTGTAGGCGGTGCAATTTTTATGAACGCTGGAGCTTATGGTGGTGAAATGAAAGAAGTAGTAGAAAAAGTAGAAGTTTTTGATAGAAAAGGTAATAAGAAAGTGTATTCTAATAAGGACATGAATTTTTCTTATAGACATTCTGTAATTCAAGAAACAGAAGAGATTATTTCTAAAGTTTACTTTAAAATGCTAGATGGAAACAAAGAAGAAATAATAGCTAGAGTTAATGAATTGAATAAAATGCGTGAAGAAAAGCAACCATTGGAGTATCCCTCATGTGGTTCTGTTTTCAAAAGACCGGTTGGTTATTTTGCAGGGAAATTAATTCAAGATGCCGGTCTTCAAGGATTGACTGTGGGAGGAGCTCAGGTTTCAACAAAACATGCTGGCTTTATGGTTAATATAAATAATGCTACTTGTGAAGATTATAAAAACTTAATAAAAAAAGTTCAAGAAGAAGTATTTAAACATTCTGGGGTTAAATTAGAATGTGAAGTTAAAGTTCTAGGAGAATAGTAAAAACGTTAGTCATAATTTTATGACTAACGTTTTTTTATATAGGAATGTGCTAATATGTTTAATAAAATTATTTTTGATTATCAATAAATTTCTTATAGGCACTAAGATTTTGCTCGTTTTTATTATTTGTTTTCGGCGTGTAAAATGAAGAATCTACCAAGTTATCAGGTAAATATTGCTGTTTTACATAGCCATTCGGATAAGAGTGGGGATATCTATAGCCGACTCCACGATTAAGTTTTTCTGCTCCAGAGTAATGACTATCACGTAAGTGGTCTGGAATAATAAACTTAGGATTGCGATTTGTTTCAGCTAAGGCATTATCGATTGCCATAATTGCACTGTTTGATTTTATCGAAAGTGCCAATTGAATAACAGCATTTGCTAAAGGAATACGAGCTTCAGGAAGACCCAGCATTTTTGCACTTTCTACCGCAGCATGAACGAATGGACCAATATTCGGATTTGCAAGCCCGATATCTTCATAGGCTATAACTGTCATTCTACGATAAATAGTATCTAAATCACCACTGTCAATTAGTAGTGCGAGGTAATATAACGATGCATCAACATCACTTCCTCGAATAGACTTTTGAAAGGCGCTAATAATATCATAAAAAGCGTCGCCATCTTTATCATAGTTTTTGAATTTTCCTAGTGATAAACTTAGAAGTTTTTCCTTTGTTATATGTTCATCCTCGTTGGATAAGTTATATAAAATTTCAAATGTATTAAGTGAAAATCTTAAATCACCCGATGAATTAAGTGCAATGGCTTTAAAGACATCATCATCAATAGAAAGATTTTTAGAAAATATGTCATTGTTTTTTGCTATTTTCTTTAGATAATTGTAAATATCATCTTCATTAATTTGTTTTAGTTCAAAAATCATAAGGCGAGATCTTATAGCAGGATTAACAGTATGATAAGGGTTGTTGGTAGTACAACCGATAACATAAATATTATCATATTCAATTTCAGGAAGAAGAATATCCTGCATAGGTTTTGTTAGTCTATGGAATTCATCTAAAAGTAAAAGAACTTTTTTAAATCGTTTAGATTCTTCAATGACCGTAGTTAAATCCTTTTTAGAACAGTTTACAGCATTCAATATTTTGAATTTATAATCTAATTCGTTAGCTAATGCATTTGCTATTGAAGTTTTACCCGTACCAGGAGGTCCATATAAAATAAATGAAAACATTTTTTTGCTTTCTACTATTTTTGTTAGAACTTTATTTTTTCCAATAAGATGTTGTTGTCCAATTATATCAGTAATTTTTTTTGGACGAAGTTCATTAATAAGTGTTTGCATATTTACCTCCTAATTTTTTAATTCAACTTGATTATACCATACAATTTTAAATTTTACATAATGTAAATTTTATGGTAAAATAAATTCATCATCAAAACGGGGATGTTTAGGATTCGACAGGAATGCTAGTCTTCTTGGTGGCATGTAGGAGGGTTGGCTCCTTTAACAACACACTCAGTTAAATATAACTGGCGAAAAAACAAATTACGCTTTAGCAGCTTAATAGCTAAAGGCTGATTACTTTGTTCGACTGTGGCAAAGCTAATCGGTTCATTAATAGCAGTCTACGATTTATCACTTCCGTTTGTAGTGGTAAATAAGAGAATAATCAAACTCGTTTTTCATTGCCCGTTTATCGGCTTAAGTGAAAAATTAAATTTAATAGATAAACTAAACATGTAGAAGCTAAGGAGAGGTTTTCTTGGACGCGGGTTCAAATCCCGCCATCTCCATACTATTGCTAGAGTAGAAATACTCTAGTATTTTTTTATATATTAGTCAGCGAAATTAATTTTTTAATTTTTTTCTTATAAAAGTTAATTATAATTACTTGATAATATAAAGATTTATATAGTATAATAATGGTGTAGAGAAAAAATATCTTGGGAGGCGATAATTACGATGAAATTAAAGTCAGTATTTAAATTTGGTGATTTAGACAACCAAGAAGAAGTTTATAATGGCGGTGTAATATCTATACTTCTAGCGATAGGTAGACATTTATGGTTGAGCATAACCAATATTGTTAAAGCATTAGGATATACTTTATATCTAGTAACTTGGTTAGTTTATGCAATGTTTGTAGTGTTGGCTATAGGATTGTTATTTTACTATCTTTATTTAGTAGCATTAGCACTATTCTAGAATATTATATTATAAAATAAAAACAGCTGTAAAAGTGTCTTTAAATGCTCTTTTACAGCTGTTTTATGTAAGAAGACAAGTTTGTAAATAATTATTAATTATGCTATAATATATCTATAATCAAAAGGAAGTAAAAAAGGATGCTAATTAAATTCTCAGAAAAGCTTTATTACACAAAACAACGTTATATGTATTTGGAACCAACCATTGGATATGTAAAGGGAGAAAATTTTTCTGTTATGCTTGATGCGGGCAATGGTCCAAGCCAAGTAGCAGAGTTTCTAAAAGAACTTGAGGAAAATTCTTTGCCAAAACCAAGTTATGTTATTCTTACTCATCATCATTGGGATCATAGTTTTGGTGCAGGATACTTAGATATTCCAGTGATTTCTACAGAACGAGCAAAAGATTCTCTAATAGAATTATCTAAGTTAAAATGGGATGACGAAAGCTTATATAAAAGAGTGGAAGTGGGAACTGAAATAAAATATAGCGCAGATGTGCTAAAAAAAGTCTATGAGAATTATGAAATAAAAATAAAAATTCCAGATATGCCTAAAAGTGCAGATTTTAATCTTAACTTGGGAGGAATAAAGATAACTTGTTTCAGTAGCGATAATTCGCATTCTGATGATGCATTTTTAATTTATATTGCTGACGAAAAGGTATTATTTTTAGGAGATAGTCATGCTAAAAATTATTATACACAGCCAATGAGTTATAATAAAATCAAACTTCACGATTATATCGATAAGATTAGTAAAATTGATTTCGAGTATGCAATTCCAGGACATGGAAATATTTTTACGAGAAATGAGTTACTAACTTATTTAGAAAAAGAATATATAAAAATGAGGTGATTAAATGGCAAATTTATATTTGTACCTTGATTGGATTATTTTAATCTTAATGTCACTTACATTTTGTCAACAACTATTCTCAAAAAAATTTAATTTTTATGGAGTACTTTCCATTCTAAGTTTGGCAATATATATTGCTTTACATTCTTATTCAACAGGGTTAAGTATTTTTGTATTTGTTCTTTTCCTTGGAGGAATAGCACTTATTGGCTTGGAAATGTTTATACCAGGAGGAATAGTTGGGACTGTAGGTATAATTACCTTGATTTATGCAATAATTTATGTTAATGAATCAACTTATAATATTGCATTCATCATAATTGTATCATTTATGTTGGGCGTAGGTTTATATTTATTTAATAGAAAAATGTTAAATAAAAAATTAGCTTTCTTAAATCAACTAGTGTTGAATGATGCAATTTCTACAGAAGAAGGTTATGTTGCAAGTGAGAGCCGAGTAGATTTAATTGGTAAAAAATTGCTAGCGTATACTGACCTTCGTCCAGCGGGAGTAGCAGCTCTAAATAATGAAAAATTTGATGTAGTTACAGATGGGGATTTTGTAGAAAAAGGTAATGAAATTGAAGTTATACGTGTCGAAGGTATGCGTATAGTTGTAAAAAAAATTTAATAATTTAAAGGAGGAAATGTTATGCCAGAATTAGTTTTCACAGGTATAATTTTAGTGGTAGTACTAATTGTATTATCAATATTTTTCACTTTCTTTCCGCTTGGACTTTGGATTAGTGCTATAGCAGCTGGTGTTAAAGTTAGTATCTTTACACTTGTTGGTATGCGTTTAAGACGCGTTATTCCAAGTAGAGTAATTAATCCGATGATTAAAGCTCATAAAGCGGGATTAGCTGTAACAATAAATCAGCTAGAAAGTCACTATTTAGCTGGAGGGAATGTAGATAGAGTTATTAATGCTCTTATTGCTGCACACCGTGCAAATATAGTAAGCTTAACATTTGAACGATGTGCCGCTATTGATTTAGCAGGACGTGATGTGCTTCAAGCCGTTCAAATGAGCGTTAACCCGAAAGTTATAGAAACACCTTATATTGCAGGGGTAGCTATCAACGGGATTGAGGTTAAGGCCAAAGCTCGTATTACAGTTCGTGCAAATATTGAAAGACTTGTTGGGGGAGCTGGGGAAGAAACAGTTATCGCTCGTGTAGGTGAAGGTATTGTATCAACTATCGGGTCATCTGAATCACATACAGTAGTATTAGAAAATCCAGATAGAATTTCTAAAACAATTCTTGATAAAGGTCTTGATGCAGGTACTGCATTTGAAATCTTATCGATTGACATTTTAGATGTAGACATCGGTCAAAACATTGGTGCAAACTTACAAACAGAACAAGCTATTGCTGATAAAAATATCGCGCAAGCTAAAGCTGAACAACGTCGTGCAATGGCGGTAGCAGCTGAACAAGAAATGAAAGCAAGAATTCAAGAAATGCGCGCGAAAGTAGTAGAAGCAGAAGCACAGTTACCACTTGCTATGGCAAAAGCATTCCAAGATGGGAACTTAGGTGTTATGGATTATATGAATTATAAAAACTTAGAAGCGGATACAGGAATGAGAGATTCAATCAAACGTATGTCTCAACCAGAAACACAAGAAAAATAATAACTAAATAAAGGAGGGGCTAAAATGACATTTATAATTTTTGCCGTACCAATTATAGTTATCATATTTTTAGTTATTTTTATTACAGTTTTTGCTTCAGATAGTAAAAAATATCATAAAAATTTAGATAATTCCAAACAGATGGAACTAGAACGTGCAAGAGAAGCTGCATTAAGAGCTGTTGAAGAAATGCGACGTATAAAGGAATCTATGGATACGGGATACGAAACAAACAAGAAAGTGCCGATGCAACAAGAAGTAACGTCTAGTGTGTATAGTAAATCAAGTGAAATGAAACCTTCACGTGAACTAATACAACAAAAAGCACAAGCGCGTAAAAATATAGTTTCTAATAGAATAGACAATAGTACAGATAAACAAACTATTAACGAATATCAAAAATATTATAATGACAATTATAATAAAGGAAGAAGTAAATTCAATCAACAGCGAAATTTCAGACAAAAAACATTTGAACAAAATAATATACCTAGGTTAGAATTTTCTAGAGAAAATCTGGTAAGAGGTTTAATTGCAAAAGAATACTTGAATAGGAAATACGGTGGTAAAGTATGAATACAGCAATATTTTTTGCATTAATTGCTTTAATTTCTTTTGTTTTAGATAAAATGAAAGATGGTAACCCAAAAAAACAAAATACCCAAAAAACCAGAAAACTAAAGAAAAATCCAAAAGTTTCAGAGAAAAGTTCTCAAGAAATTAAGCGCTCGAATGAATTTAAAAATAGACCTAAAAAAAATACTCGTGTAATAGTAGATAGAGAAAAAGAGATATATTCAAACTCTAAAATTATCGATAAAGAAAAAATTGTGAATGATATAATTTTTTCGGAAATTTTGTCAAAACCAAAAAGTAAAAGATAAAAATTAGGAGGTATAATTATGAAGAAAACTTTTAACTATATAAGTTATTGTATATATTCATTTATACCTCTTTATTTTGTCCTGTTAATTTATACTATAATAAAACAGGATCCGATAGATACAATACTATGCTTAGTTCTTATTTTATATTCTATTTTTTCACTAATTTTATTAGTTTGTTCTAGACCTAGCGATATTTTTGTATGCTCAAATAAAGAATTAAAAAAACAACGAGGAATCGATTATGGATACTTGATTTTAATGATTATTATGACATTTTTAATTATAAATGAAAAGCTGTATTTTAGTTTTAAATTAGCGTTCTTATTAATTATATTTTTTATTTTATTTAAAATTTTATTCAAATATAAAAATTACAGTTTAACATTATTAGGATATAAAATGTACTTTATTCGCGATAAGATAATCTATA